>Ga0209284_10001113_pt1 | contig 42378 bp, 32 predicted proteins | sample FRY03_FD_187211 | JGI IMG/M metagenome (GOLD analysis project Ga0209284, IMG submission 187211) | Freshwater microbial communities from Lake Fryxell liftoff mats and glacier meltwater in Antarctica - FRY-03 (SPAdes) (version 2) | ecosystem: Environmental > Aquatic > Freshwater > Ice > Glacier... | reverse complement strand
CTATCCGATCGGGAGCGGAGTCGCCGAGGGAGCCTGCCGTCATCTGGTCAAAGACCGGATGGAGGGTACCGGTATGCGGTGGACCGTGCCGGGAGCCCAGGCCATGCTCCACCTCCGCGCCGTCTACTCGAACGGCCGCTGGGATGAGTTCATCGAATACCACGTGGAAACTGAGCAAGATAGGCTCTATGGCAAGACTGCGGCATAGAGATTTGCGAGTTACGCCCTATTTATGAGTAGCAGGAGTATCGTGCTGTGGAGCTAGATCTGGACATTTTCCGTGCGAGTGGGCCACCACCGGCCGTTACTGAGACAAAGGCGAGTCGTGTGGGCCCCCCCGGGCAGACATATCTGGGCAGCAAGCCGCCAATGTGGTGGCTGTGTCGGTCACACACCCTCGGCAAGGCGGCGCTTGCAACGGGTCTGGCACTCTGGTTTTCGTTTGGACTGCGCAAAGGACGCCCCGGCCCAATTACGGTCAACAGCGCCATTCGCCGCCAAATGGGCCTCTCGAAAGACCAAGCCCGCCGCGGCGTCCATGCGCTGAAGAAGGCAAAGCTTGTGAGGGTGAGCCGCGGTGGTCGCGGCCGTTGTGCGATGGTGGAGATCGTTACTGAATTCGCGGAACCAAGTGTCCCGCCTGTGTCGGCGCCGGATGGCCGTGCAAGTCTGGAAACATTTAGAGCGTCTGTGGACGAGAACTAAGATCGGGCATCGCTTTTCAACAAGTGCCCGCCCCAAATCGGCGGCGGCGACGACAAGGAGGCGTATCTCATGGGTGACGAAATCAAAGTCTATGTGGTCGAGTTCGGAGACCGCCCGCACTATCAACTGCAGTGGCAGGACCCCATTACGCAGCGACTGCGAACCAAGACCACGAAGATCCGCCGCTCGGGCCCAGCTCGCGACCGGAAGCAGGCCGAGCGGTTGGCAGGCGAGTTGGAGGGCCAACTGAGGGCAGGGGCGGGCGGATTACCATCACGCCTGAGCTGGGGGGAGTTCCGTGCGCGGTATGAGCGTGAGGTCGTGCCTGGGCTGGCTCCCAAGACGGGTGAGAAAATCCGCGGCGTCTTTGACCGGGCGGAGAGAGAACTGAATCCCCAACGCCTGCGAGATGTGACCGAAGCGCGCCTGTCGTACTTAGTTTCAGTGCTCCGTGGGGCGGGAGCGGCCGAGAATACGATTAGCGGACACCTCGCGCACTTGAAGGCCGCACTCACCTGGGCCGTCGATCAAAAGCTGATCTTGGTGAGGCCCCGAATGCCAAAAATTCAGCGAGCCAAGAAGAGCAACGGCCGGCCGATGAAAGGTCGGCCGATCACCACCGAGGAGTTTGAGCGGATGTTGGAAGCCGTTCCCGTGGAGGTGGGTGAGCATGCGGCACCCCAATGGGAGCGATATCTCCGTGGTCTTTGGACGAGCGGTCTGCGGCTCCGCGAGTCGCTGGATCTCTGGTGGGATCGAGAGGATCGACTGTTTCCAATCTTTCCCCGGGGCGGTCGGCCAATGCTGCGGGTTCCCGGCGAGTTGGAGAAAGGCAACGCTGACCGACTGCTCCCGATCGCCCCCGAGTTCGCCATGCTTCTGCTGGCAGTGCCAGAAGAGGAACGGACAGGGCCGGTGTTCAAGCTGGATGGTCGAGTCGGTCGGTTAGGGGCGAACGAGGTCTCAAAAATCGTCTCAAGGATCGGCAAGCTAGCCGTCGTGCGCGTGTACGTGAGTCCCAAGGACCCCACAAAGGTGAAGTATGCTTCTGCCCACGACCTTCGCCGTGCGTTTGGTGAGCGCTGGGCTGCCCGACTCATGCCCGTCCAACTCAAGGAACTTATGCGTCACGAGTCGATTGAAACGACGCTGCGATTTTATGTGGGCACCGACGCCCAGCGAACAGCGGATGCGGCTTGGGCGGCGTTTGAGCGTGCTACGGCGCCGTTTTCGGGGCCATTACCTAACAGTTCACCTAACAGTGGCGTTTTTGGGCCATCGGCAACGAGCGCCTCCACTCGTCGTAAACCCAAGCGGCAGCAGGCGGTTATGAAAAGTGGGGCCGCTGGGACTCGAACCCAGGACCAACGGATTAAAAGTCCGATGCTCTAACCAACTGAGCTACAGCCCCTAAAACTGTTTTCCGATCTCGCCTGCCGCCGATGCCTAAGGACACAATGTATGAGAGCAACTAAACCCGCTCAAAATGCCCGAGAGAGGACTTGAACCTCCACCCAGTTACCTGGACAAGAACCTGAATCTTGCGCGTCTGCCAATTCCGCCACTCGGGCAAGTTGCGGCCGCTCATCGCGGCATCAGCCCTAATGGTACCAACGGCCCGGAAGCACGCAAGGCTTGCCGTTGGCTCCCGAAGCCTTACTCCACGGTCACGCTCTTGGCCAAATTACGCGGCTTGTCAACGTCGCAACCTCGCAGCACGGCGATGTGGTAGGCCAAGAGTTGCAGAGGGATCGTCGCCACGATTGGCTGCAAAAAATCGACCACTGCCGGTATCTCAATCACGTCGTCGGCCAACTCGCGAACACGCAGATCTCCGCAACTCGATACGGCAATCACCGGCCCCTTTCTCGCCTTGATCTCCTCCAGATTGAGAAGTACCTTCTCGTAGACTGCCCCCTGCGGAATCAGAAATACGCTCGGAGTCGCAGCGTCTACCAGTGCGATCGGTCCGTGCTTCATCTCTGCCGCAGGATACCCCTCGGCGTGAATATAACTGATTTCCTTAAGCTTGAGGGCGCCTTCGAGCGCAACGGGAAAATTGAACTGCCTGCCCAGATAGAGAAAGGTGCTGGCGTTCTGATACTTTTCTGCAATCCGCCGCACGGCATCATCGGTCTTGAGCGCCTCGGCCACCAGTGCCGGCAATGCTTCAATCGCCGCAATACATTCCAGTCCTTTCTCGTAGCTCATGTGTCGCAGGCGACCAAAGTAAAGGGCCAACAGCGCCAGCACCACGCACTGGCTGGTGAAGGCTTTGGTGCTGGCCACACCGATCTCCGGCCCCGCATGCAGATAAATGCCGCCGTCAGCCTCCTTCGCAATGCTACTGCCCACGACATTGCAGATCGCCAGGGTCGGATGACCTTTGCGTTTCACCTCGCGCAGAGCAGCCAGCGTATCGGCTGTCTCGCCCGACTGCGTGATCGCAAACAGCAGCGTTCCTTCGTCGATAGGCGGATTTCTGTAACGTAGCTCGCTGGCATATTCAACCTCGACGGGCAGCCTGGCAAACTCCTCGATCAGGTATTCGCCGACGAGCGCCGCATGCCAACTGGTACCGCAGCCTGTCAGTACGATTCGTTTCACACGCTGCAATTGAGCCGAAGTGAGGTTGAGTCCGCCGAAGACTGCCGTCGCATCATCACGCGAGATTCGGCCACGCATCGCAGCCGCGATCGTTTCAGGCTGTTCAAAGATCTCTTTCTGCATGAAGTGGGCATAGTTGCCTATGCCGACATCGCTCAGCGACAGGTCCAGCGGCAAAACAGCAGGCACAACGCTGCCTCTATCACGGTGGATCACGTGCACGGTGCTTGCCGTAACGACCGCCAGTTCATGGTCGTTCAGAGAAACGATCCGTTCGGCATGTCCAGCCAAGGGGCTTGTATCGCTGGCGATAACAGTCTCGCTGTCACCGATGCCTACCACCAGCGGACTGCCAAGGCGGGCTGCTAGAAGCATCTGCGGCTGTTCGCGAAAAAGCACCAGTAAGCCATAGGTGCCCCGCAACTGCGCGATCGCCTCCTGCACCGCAATCACCCAGGGAGTGTCGGCTAGATCGTCGGCAACGTGCGGTCTGCAGGCCAGCAATCGCTTCAGGCTCTTGTCGATTAAGTGAGCAATCACTTCAGAGTCTGTTTGAGATTGAAAGACATACCCATCGGCTTCAAGATGCTTTTTGATCGCACGATAGTTCTCAATGACTCCATTGTGAACGACCGCCACGGAAGGGTTTTCCTTTGCGCCACCAAGATGCGGATGGGCATTGTCGTCGGTCGGTGCGCCGTGCGTGGCCCAACGCGTGTGGCCGATGCCGATTGAACTATTGGGCACTGCAGCGTGCAGAATTGCCTCCAAGCACGAAAGCCGGCCGGCTGCCTTGCGAACCACGAGCCCGCCGTCAGCGTTGAGCACTGCCAAGCCGGCGGAATCGTAGCCCCGATACTCAAGCCTGCGAAGGCCGCTGACAATGAGATCGGCGGCCTGACGAAAACCGACATAGCCAACAATGCCGCACATGGACAGACTTTCGTTGAGGGAACGCTGGACACGAGCGATCATGCCGAGGAAAGAACGAGACTGTCCGTGGAACAATTCTGATTCTAGTCCTCTTCATGAGCGGCGGCGAAAAGCAGTACGATTTCACGCTGTAAGTCTATTGACTCCCCTGATCCGAGCCATTTTTCTATGTCGGCCCATTCCACCCACGCCCTGATCGTCATTCCCGCCCGTCTGTCGAGCCAACGACTGCCGCGAAAAATGTTGCTGGCCGAAACCGGCAAGCCGTTAATCGAGCACACCTGGCTGGCCGCCAGGAGTTGCCGGCAGGCCACTCGCGTCATCGTCGCTACCGATAGTGAGGAGATCGCGGCCGTCGTTCGCGGCTTTGGCGGTGAGGCTGTGATGACTTCGCCAGATGCAGCCAGCGGCACGGCGAGAATTGTCGAAGCACTGCCATCTCTTGCCGACGCCAATGTGATTGTCAATGTGCAAGGAGACGAACCAGAGATATCCGCCGCCGCCATCGATACGGCAATCGATCTGCTCACTCGCTGTCCGGCAGCGGGCGTGGCCACGCTCGTGACACCGCTGCTTTGCAGCGAAGATCTCCACGACCCCGCTTTAGTCAAAGCAGTGCTCACCCCATGGAGATCGCAATCCTCCCCCAAAGGAATTTCTCTGGAATCCGTGGTGGGCGCGTGGCGGGCCCTCTACTTTAGTCGCGCTTTGGTGCCTGCTGCCCGCGACTGGAGCGACTCGCTTCTGGCGATCACGCCGCCGCTTTACTGGCAGCATGTCGGCCTCTACGCCTACCGCCGCAGCGTCCTGGAAGCCTGGAACGACCTGCCCGAATCGCGACTGGCAACGCTCGAAAGTCTGGAACAGTTGCGTCTGATCGAGGCCGGCATTGCCGTCGTGGCCGGCGTGATCGACCATGCAGCACGGGGCATCGATACACCAAAAGACTATGCGGCTTTTGTGAAACGGCAGACTGCCCGACAAAAAGAGAATTAAAAATGCCTTCGTCGACAGCAGGCTTTTCCTCGGCCCTTCTGCCGACTCGGCTCTCCGCTGTTGCACGCGAGCAGATTGAAATAAGCGTGCAAACAATCGGCCGCTCGCTGCTGGAAAAGTCTCTCGCCGGCCAGCCGTCGCCGATTTCTTCGGAGTGGTGGGTGCAGCAGGCTGGCGAATGGGCCATGCACGACGACGAACTCAAAGTGCGGTTGTTTCGACTCGTCGACTGCATGCCGATGCTCGAAGATCCAACCTCCCTCAATCGCCACATGCGAGAATACATCGACGACGACACGCTTCGACGGCTTCCGACATTCTTGCGAATGGCGCTGGAAGCGGCACAGACAGGATTGCTGGCGCCGCTGGCTGCCCGCGCGGTGCGGGCGGCAACGCTGGCGCAGGCTAGGCGATTCATTGCCGGCACCACGCCTGCCGAGGCTGCGCAGGCGGCACTCGGAGAACGCCGTCGCCATCGCGGCTTCACGCTCGACCTGCTCGGCGAGGCGGTTACGAGTGAGACTGAGGCCGACGCCTACGCCGCAGCCTATAGGCATCTGCTGGAAGAGCTTCCAGGTATCGCCAGCCACTGGGCAGCCGATCCGCTTGTCGATGACGGGCCAGAGCCTGCCCCTTTGCCTGCGACCGCTCGCTTCGGAAGCGGAAATGAAAAATTCTCTGGACAACTGCCGCGAGTCAATGTTTCGCTCAAGCTTTCGGCGCTTGACAGTCAGTTTGATGCGATTGATCCGCGTGGCACAACCGATCGCGTGCTCTCGCGGTTGCGGCCCCTGTGGCGATTGGCCCGTGCCCAGCAGGCTCAGGTTCACATTGACATGGAGAGCTATGCCAGCAAAGACCTTGCGCTGGCAATCTTTCAACAGCTTGCCAGCGAGGAGGAGTTTCGCGACTGGCCGCACTGCGGCATTGTTGTGCAGTGTTATCTGCGCGATGCACCGAGTGATCTGGAATCGCTGCTGGCATGGGCCCGCAGGCGGGGCACGCCTATTTGGGTGCGGCTGGTGAAGGGGGCCTACTGGGACTACGAAACGATTCACGCCCAGGCCGCCGGTTGGCCGCGGCCTGTCTGGGAGCAGAAGTGGCAAACCGACGCTTGCTTCGAGGCAGCCACCACATTTCTGATGGAACACGCAGAGGTCCTCAGGCCGGCTTTGGGCAGCCACAACCTCCGGTCACTGGCGCATGGCATGGCTGTGGCCGAGCACCTTGGCATCGATCGCCGGGGCGTTGAAATGCAGATGCTCTACGGCATGGGCGATGCTGAAAAAGAAGCGGTCACCGCGGCCGGATGGCGGATGCGGGTGTACATGCCGTACGGCCAACTCGTGCCTGGCATGGCGTATCTGGTGCGGCGGTTGCTCGAAAACTCTTCTAACGATTCATTTTTGCGAGCGGGATTTGTCAAGCATCTGCCTGCCGAGACGCTTCTTGCTCCACCGCATGCGTGGGCCGGCGAGTTTCTCAAACCCTCGCCATCGACAACAGACACTTCAAATTCGTCTCCATTTACAAACGAACCACACAGCGATTTTTCTCGTTCCAGCGTGCGGCAATCGATGCAGACGGCGATCGAACGCTTGCGTGCCGACTTGGCCGGCGATCGAGCAGTCGTTGTGCCAATCATTATCAATGGTCATCGGGAGGAGTCTGCCGATCGATTTGTGCGACATGATCCTGCCGACCATGCCATGCTCGTGGCTACGATCTGTGCCGCCACGCCTGAGGCAGCCCGTCGCGCTGTGGCTGCCGCCGATAACGCTCTGCCAGCATGGCGTGCCAGTGGTTGGAAGCATCGCGCCAGTCTGCTCAGGGCAGTTGCGGCCTTGATCGGGCAACGGCGGTTTGCATTGGCGGCACTGCAAATCGTTGAAGTCGGGAAACCGTGGCGCGAGGCCGATGTGGAGGTGGCAGAGGCGATTGATTTCTGCAACTACTACGCAGACAAAGCCGAACAACTGGCCGTTCCACAACGGATCGATCTACCAGGAGAGGAGAATGCCACAAGTTATCTCTCCCGAGGAGTGGCCGTCGTGATTGCGCCGTGGAATTTTCCGCTGGCAATCTTGGCTGGAATGACGACAGCGGCACTCGTGACGGGCAATACTGTCGTGATGAAACCAGCAGAGCAATCGTCTTTGGTGGCCCTCAGGTTCTTTGAGATTTTGCTGGAGGCTGGCGTACCTGCCGAGGCCGTCGCCTTTCTTCCCGGCCGTGGCGAAACAGTTGGCCCCGTGCTCGTGTCAGATCCTCAGACAAGCCTCGTGGCATTCACCGGTTCGCGAGCCGTGGGTCTGGCGATCAACTCGCTGGCAGCGGAGTCTTCAGGCAATCCTGGCCAGATGGTCAAGCGAGTGATCGCAGAGATGGGAGGCAAAAATGCAATCGTGGTAGACGACGACGCAGATCTGGACGAGGCCGTTATTGCTGTCGTGCAGAGTGCGTTTGGCTTTCAAGGACAAAAGTGTTCGGCCTGCTCGCGGGTGATCGTCGTCGATCGCATTTACGATGCCTTTGTGGCACGGTTGGCCGATGCCGTGCGAAGTCTGCAAGTAGGGTTGCCAGAACACCCGGGGACGCGAATTGGGCCGCTGGTGGATGGTGAGGCCCGCGACCGCGTGAGGTCGTTTATTGAGATTGGCCGCACCACGGCCCGCCAAGTGGTGGCGGTCGATGTTGGCTCGCTGGCCGATAGCGGCTGGTTTGTCGGACCGCATATTTTTGCAGATGTCGATCCGTTGGGGCCACTGGGGCAGGAAGAAATTTTTGGTCCGCTGCTGTCTCTTTTTCGGGCCCACGATTTTGAGCACGCGATCGCACTGGCCAACAACATTCCCTACGCCCTGACGGCGGGAGTTTTCTCACGCAGTCCAGCGCATCTTGAGCGGGCTCGCGAGGCATTGGTGGCAGGCAATCTCTATCTCAATCGAGGCATTACCGGCGCCCTGGTCTGCCGGCAACCGTTTGGCGGCTACCGTCTTTCTGGGATCGGCAGCAAGGCTGGAGGCCCCGACTATCTTTTGCAGTTTGTTGTGCCGCGAACAATTACGGAAAATACGCTGCGGCGGGGATTTGCGCCGATTCGGCCGCAACAGGAACCACCCTGCGATTCAGTCGGTTGAGCTTTTAGTCAACACAGCCTCCAGGCGATGAGAGGGTATAAACAACAGCGATTCAAAGAACCGCTGCTCCCTTTAACGAAACCTATGAAACGCATGTCGGATCTGCCGCGATTGTCGCCATCGCCATCACTCCTGTCGCAGCCCGCCGTCGGCCCGTGGTGGTCGCAGTTGACTCGTTACCACTGGTTTGTCTTTACCGTGGCATCGCTAGCCTGGCTATTCGACTGCCTCGATCAGCAACTTTTTCTGCTGGCACGGGGATCAGCCATGACGGCACTGCTGCCACCCGACCTCGACCCCAAGATATACGGAACCTACGCCACAAGTATTTTTGTCCTCGGATGGGCAACGGGCGGACTCATTTTTGGTTCGCTAGGCGACCGCTTCGGCCGGGCCAAAATGCTCACAATCACAGTCCTGATCTATTCAGTCTGCACAGGGCTTTCGGCGTTTTCCCAGAACTGGATTGATTTTGCCGTCTTTCGTTTTCTCACCGGCCTCGGCGTCGGCGGTGTCTTTGGCCTGGCTGTCGCACTTGTGGCCGACACGCTGCCCGATACCGCCAGAGCAGGCGCTCTGGGAATGCTCCAAGCGCTTTCGGCTGTGGGCAATGTGACGGCCGGTATTGTCAGCATGTCTTTGGGCCACCTCGAGAGCATGAAGACAATTGCCCCTGGCACGGCGTGGAAATATATGTTTCTGATCGGCGCCGTGCCGGCTTTCCTCTGCGTCTTTATTCAGATGCAACTGAAAGAACCTGAGAAGTGGGTCAAGGCTCGCGAGGCAGGTCGAGCAGCGGGAGTGAAGTTTGGATCGTATGTCGAATTGCTGGGCGACCCTCGCTGGCGAAGGTCGGCACTGCTGGGCATGATGCTCTGCGTGTCAGGCGTGATTGGCCTGTGGGGAATCGGATTTTTTAGCCCCGAACTGGTCGGTGATGTGATGGTGCGTTCGCTGAAAGCTGAGGGCATTCCGGCCGATCAGATTGCCGGACAAAAAACATTCTGGATCGGCGTCAATTCGATCGTACAGAATATAGGCGCTTTTTTCGGAATGCTCGCCTTTACACGAATGGCTGAGAGCATGGGGCGCAAACCGGCTTTTGCCATCGCTTTTGTAGCGTCGTTTATCGCCACCGTGGGCTACTTTCAAATGTTTAATGGCCGTGGCGATATCTGGATGAGCGCCGTAATGGGCGCCTGTCAGTTGGCCCTTTTTGCCGGCTTTGCGATTTATCTGCCCGAACTCTTTCCCATCAGTCTGCGCAGCACAGGAACGAGTTTTTGCTATAACGTCGGCCGCTTTCTGGCTGCTAGCGGCCCGTTTGCGCTCGGCAGTTTGCAGGCTGCGCTGAAGGCCGGTGCCGCGACGGAAGAAGCGAAGCTGATGGCGTTTCGCAACGCCTGCTCGTACATGAGCGTGATCTTTCTGCTGGGCCTAGTGGCACTCGTATTTCTGCCAGAAACCAAAGGCCGCCCGCTGCCGGAATAGTTGGCGATCCGTCGCTGATGGAGCGAGCCTTTGAAGTCGATACCCCCTGAATGCGATAGGGTACCGATTCATTTGCGGTAGTATGCCAATGAATATCCTCATTACAGGTGCCACGGGCTATGTCGGTGGCTGTCTGCTGCGTGAGCTCCAGCAACGCGGCCACTCCCTTCGATGCCTGGCCAGACGCCTTGCAGCAGAGTATTTTGCCGAAGCGGCCCGAGCGGCTGGCGTGAAGCGGATTATCTATCTGGGTGGCCTCGGCGACAAAGACGATGCGCTCTCGGCGCACCTCCGCAGCCGGCACGAGGTGGGTGCGATCCTGCGGGCCAGTGGATTGGATGTGATCGAGTTTCGCGCCTCGATCATCATCGGCGCGGGAAGTTTTTCATTTGACCTCGTGCGCACGCTGGTGGAGCGATTGCCGGTGATGATCTGTCCGGCATGGCTGGCCACTCCCACTCAGCCGATTGCGATTACCGATGTGATCGCGTATCTGGCGGACGCCATCGACCTGCCGGCGGGCACACCGCGCATTTTTGAAATCGGTGGGCCTGATCGGGTCTCGTATGGTGCGATCATGAAGGAGTATGCAAGGCAGCGTTGCTTACGGCGGCTATTGATACCGGTGCCCGTGTTGACTCCCCGGCTTTCCAGCCTCTGGCTGCATCTGGTGACGCCACAGTATGCAAAGGTGGGCCGCAAACTGATTGAAGGACTCAAAAATCCAACGGTCGTGACTAATGATGCGGCCTTGCGAGAGTTTGCTGTGCGGCCGCGAGACGTGCCAACTGCGATTCACGAGGCGGATGGTTCAGGAAGACACGACAATGGCTGGCAAACGCTGGGCCGATCTTGCGGACCCAGAAGAACTGCCGTCGAAGTCTGTGACCGGCCGCATCGCCCGCCTGATGCTTGCCGGCATCGTACGAGCGGCCGTCAGCGACCGCCGCTAATATGGCAGAGGCACAAAGGCTCTTTCAGAGCACATCACGAGGCCGCTGAATGCACTCATTCCCTGCGGCAAGCTGTTCCATTTGAATCGTTGTATGAGTGATCTGAAAGCGTTCGCGGAGTGCCTGCGAGGCTCTCTTGAGCACGAGTCTGTGCTCCTCGGCGTCCGGAACCACCAGATGCACCGTCAGTGAAATCTCTGATGTGCTGGCATTCCAAACGTGCAGATCGTGCACCTCTGCCACGCCCGGAATAGCTGCCAAGAGATCTGTCACATCCTCAAGCTCGATCCCTCGCGGCACGGCGTCGAGCGTTAGGTCGATGCTCTCACGAAATAAATCCCATGTGCCAAACACGATTACCATGGCGACAGCAATGCTAACGGCTGGATCAATCCAAGCCCAGCCGGTCAGCAAAATGGCGATCCCAGCCACCACCACTCCCGCCGAGACAGCCGCATCGGCGGCCATGTGCAAAAAAGCGCCACGCAGATTTGCGTCGCTCGAGCGGCCCCGCAGAAAAAGCAGAGCCGTTAGTGTGTTGATTAAAACACCGACCGCCGCCACGGCGATCATGGTCGCGCCCAGAACTGGCTCGGGAGATTGCAGGCGATGCACAGCCTCCCAGAGAATGGCCCCGCAGGCCGCCAGCAACAGCACCGCATTGCCAAATGCCGCATAGATTGTCGAACGGCGAAAGCCCCACGTGTAACGGCGGGTCGGCGGCCGTCGTGCAAGCGTGCTAGCGCCCCACGCCAGAAGCAGTCCCACCACATCGCCGGCATTGTGGCCCGCATCGGCCAGGAGTGCCAGCGATCCTGCCAGCGATCCTGCAACCACTTCGAGGCCGACAAACAACGCATTCAGGCCGACGCCGATCGCCATCGAGCGGTCAAAGTTGTCAAATGAAAGGCGATGTGCGTGCTGATGCGAGTGGCTGTGCTGGCCGTCTGGTTCGTGTTTAGAGCGGTAGGATGCCATGGTGATTCGCTCACTGAGAGTCGCGTTTGTTACGCTTTGAATGCCTGCAGCCATCGACTCACTGTGAGCGTGAGCAGGTTCGAAAATTGAAGTCCTCTATGATAGCGACACGACTGATACGAGCGTGAACACACAACAGATGCATTGGCTCCCGTGCACACCCTTCAATAGCAGAAAGACTCAACCCTGATGGAACCCTTCCGAGTGGCAGTGATTGGAAGAACGGGACGGGGCGACTACGGCCATGCCCTCGATGAACTCTGGGCTGGCGTGGAGTCTGGCGAAAATGGTCGCCAAGGGATCGCTGGAGCGCAATTGGTTGCAGTGGCCGACGAGAGTGAAGAAGGCCTCGCCAAAGCGGCCGCGCGACTGGCGCTCGACGCATCGCAACCGGGAGTTGTCTTTCGCGATTGGCGTAAAATGTTGGCCGATGTGAAGCCCGACATCGTGGCCATCTGCATGCGGCAGATCGACTGCCATGCGGAGATGGCAATTGCGGCCGCCGAGGCTGGCGCGAAGGGCATCTTTATGGAAAAGCCATTTGTACCAACCAAGGCAGAGGCCGACGCTGTGATCAAAGCCTGCCAAAAGGCAAACGCAAAACTCTCGATCGCTTTGGTGAACCGTCACTCTCCAGCTTACTCAGCGACTCGTGATCTCATCGAATCAGGCCGAATTGGCAAGGTGCTGGAACTGCGTGGCAGGGGCAAGGAAGATCTGCGTGGTGGGGGCGAGGATCTATGGGTGCTCGGCTGTCACATTCTCGACATGATCGTCGACTTAGGCGGCGCACCGCAGTGGTGTGCGGCAAGCGTCGAGATCGGTGGTAGAGGAATCGTCGCGGCCGATCTTGCGCCGGGGCCCGAAGGCATTGCGCCGATCGCCGGCGACGCCGTGAACGCAATGTTTGGTTTGGCAGACGGCCCAATCGGCTTTTTTTCCAGCGTCCGCGAGGCTGGACTCAAGCAGCCAAATTTTGGCCTGACCGTCGTGGGCACAAAGGGAGCGATCCAGATCCGTCCCGATTATGTGCCACATGCCTATCTTCGCGAGGCGCCGCTGTGGCGGGTCGATAAAGAGTTTCCGTGGCGGCCGATTGGACCAGAGGGGCTCGACTCCGCATTGCCTGCCAGCGACGCAGATCGCTCTAGCCAGCGAGCCAGTTGGGCCCGCCGCGCCGCCGCCGATCTGATCGACGCCATTCAAGAGGATCGCGAACCGGAAACCGGCATGTACGCCGGCCGCACGACGGTTGAAATGACACACGCCATTTATGCCGCCGCGATCAGTGGTACGACGCAAAAATGGTGAGCCAAAAACCTCGTACCGTCATTCGTGCTGCCCGCCTTGGGTGGCTTGTCCGTCAGAGGGCTACACACGACCTGGTGCGATCAATTGCGACAGGAGTGGCAGCAGTTGCTTCTTTCGACTGACAATATTCTTCAGCTCATAGAGACCGCGATCGAGTCTCGGATAGTGAATCTCTTCCCAGGCCTCAGACTCGCGGGAGAGGAGTAAAAGCGATCCGTTGCTCACCACATCGGTGACCAGCAGTGCCGAGAATTCGCACCTGTTTCGCAGGGCGAATTCCTCCAGTGCCGTCCGCAATTGATCTTTGCGTTCCCAAAAAAGATCAAACCCCGTTTCCTCGATCTGCGAGATCGTAAATCGCACGCCGTGCTCGGAGAACTCCTTGCAGTCCTCACCGATCACGCCCGCCGGCGTGCTTGATCGCAACGCTGACCCGATTTCAAAAAACGCACGGGCATACTCTTCGATGTCGACTGTGCAGAGGCTGCCCAGCCAGTCGAGAATTTCACGGTCGGTGTCGGTGGTTGTCGGGGAACGCAAGAAAAGTGTGTCGGAGATGATTCCCGAGGCCATGCACAGAGCCATCTCCGGCCGCGGCTTGAGACCCGAGGCGCGAAACTGCCTAGCGACAAGTGTGCAGGTCGACCCTACCGGTTCATTGATAAATCGAATCGGTTGCGTCGATTTGAGACCTCCCCCCAAGCGGTGGTGATCGAGGACCTCGATGATATCAGCATCCTCCGCCCCGTTCACGGCCTGTGCCAGTTCGTTGTGATCTACCAGCACCAGTCGGGCCTTCGGCGGATGAATCAGATCGGATTTGACAGACACCCCCACCAATCTGCCGTCATCTGCCACAACGGGAAAAACCGATTGCGACGAACGCTCCACCACTTGCCTGGCCTCAGCGACGCTGGACTTCGCCGAGACGGCAATGAAGTCTGTGTCAACAACCGCATCGATAAACTGAGACGACTTGATCCGTAGTGTTGTGTTGAGCGTATCGAAGGGGCTCAAGATCACTGACACCTTATGAATTCGGGCAAGCTCAATCAGCCCTGAGGAGAGCGAGAATCCACCCGTGATCACCAGTGCCCGCACGCCGTGTTCGATGGCAGGCAGTTGGATCGTAGGCCTGTCACCGCAGACCACGATCAGTTTCTCGGCCGCAAATTGCTGCATCCTGTCGGTGAACCCTTCGGCACTCATGGCACCCACCATGACGAGAAGTCGATCGCGTTGCTCTGGCAAAAGCGAGTGCTGAAAACTACCGCCAAGCACATCGCAAATCTTTTTCAGGCAACTCGTCACCGTCCTGGATTTGATGGGATCTCCCTCATCGTGAAAGAAGAGGTCCATGAGATTGAGCACCGAGAGCACACCCACCACTCTGCGAGCCGAATCAATCACGGGAATAGCCCGCAGTTCCGCAGCCTGCATCCGCTGGTAGACTTCGTAAAACGAATCGCCAAACACGGCCGTCACGGCATCGCGACGGCAGATATCCTCAACGGTTGGTCGCACATCCATGATGATCCGTGGGGCCGCTAGACCGGCTCGTGCGAGCACATATTCGGTGCGCTTGTTGGGTGGGCCGCAGCAGGCTGCAACGGCATCTGGCCGCGTGGTCTGCTGCAATAAATCGGCGTAGGCAATCGCCGAGCAGATCGCATCGGTGTCTGGATTGCGATGTCCAAAAACAAAAACGCTCATGAGCCAACTGTTTGTAAAGAGGCTATGCCCGGAGGAGGTCCCTCGGCAGCATCCGTGCTGGGTGGGGCCCGTTCCATGGTTCTTGTATGTCCTGACAGGATGAAACCGACAGGTCCAAACCGCTTCCTCTCACCCGGGCATAGCCAAAACCGTCTGTCGAAAGTTTGCTGCAATAAAGTTTTGCGTGCCTTCAAGCCGTTAAGTCGTCCATGCGCTGGCGAAAATCCGGCATTGCGACGGTCACAAATGCGTTCCATGCGGCTGGCTGCCAGAGCTCTACGCAGACCGCCGCACCAACCACCACCAATTCCGCGTTGGGCTCGACCGCGAGAAACTCTCGAAAGCCCTCGGGCACAACGAGCCTTCCCCGTTCGGTCAGCGAGATAACTTTGTGCCGGGTCGAGAGGAGTCGGCCCATATCCTGCAGTTGCCCTACTCGCTGCGATAGAAGGCCAGCCTGCAACTTGCTGCGGACGACATCGATTGCCGCATCGATTCGAGGCTTCCAGATCGACGCTGGCCAGAGCGAAAGGCAGCCGGTGCGTTCCTTTGCAAGTACCAGGCGTGGCCCATTCGCCAACAATTGGCCGCACAACTCTGCCGGTAGAGCCAGCCGATGTCGCTCGTCGAGAGTGCGCACAAATTCGCCGATCAATAGGTCTGCGACAGCACTCATATCCGCACTTTTTTAAAAAACTCATGCCGGTAGGCCTCCACGGCAAACCCCCTCCGAACAAACGCCAGTTCGCGAGGGCGAATCCATTCGCTTAGGGGCTTAAAACCCACATATTAATCGTTGAATAATTGTAAAATGGGTTGAAAAACCACAAAAAACGATTCTAGCGACTTGGGTTAAAAGTGCAACTCTAGCGTCTTAAACGATAGATTTCCTAACGGGACGGCAATCCATGCCCTTGAAGTGGGCGGGCCGATGGCCCCTTCGGCCGTTCTTTCCTAGCCAGACAGGGGGCGTTTGCGTACCTCGAGCAAAACGCTTTCGTTGTCGCTGCCGCGGATCGGCCATGAAGCGACACGGCGTACGGTGACTTTCTTTACGAAGCCGTGGTGCCGTGCCTCACCTTTTTCCGTTTCCCAGCGAGGGCCTTTCACAATCAGCATTCGCCCGTAAGCGTCGCAGAGCGGTTCAAACCACTGCAACAGTTTCAGCAGCGGCGCAACAGCCCGCACGACAAGCGTATCGAATCGATCGCCATTCGCGAGGCTCTCCGCCACAAACCGCTGCGCTGGCCCTTCGTGAACGGGAATGGAAAGGCCAATCTCTTCGACAATGTCACGCACGGCCCGCGCCCTTTTGGCCACACTGTCAGCGAGTTCAACGCGAAGTTGTGGGCGGAGAATCGCTAGAAGAACGCCAGGTACTCCGCCGCCGGTGCCCACATCCAGAATATGCTCCCCGCCAAACGAGTTCTCGCTGGAACGCGACCCATCCAGATACAAGGCGATCGCCACCGCATCGGCCACATCGCGAGAGACAAACTTCTCCACATCTGTGTGTCGAGTGAGATTGAGTTTTGTATTCCACGCCCAAAGGCTTGCCGCATAGGCAGCAAGCCCAGGGAATGCTTCGGGCCCAACCGCTACTCCGAGCTGGATGGAGACAGCAGCGATTTGATCGGTAAGGTCTGATTGGCTGGGTTGGCTCACTTGATAAAAAGCATTTCGCGATAGGTCGGTAGCGGCCAGAGATCGTCGGGCAAAATGCTCTCGATCTGATCGGCCACCTCGCGAAGTGAAGCCATGGCCGGGATCACATCATCATGGAAATGCTTGACTTCCGCTACAATGTCATGATTGCCGTGGACGAGCGTGGCTTCCAGTTCGTCAATCTTTTTCTCAAAGCTGCCGACAAGGCAGGTCAGCTTATCGAGCGTGCCCATGTGCACTGTCTGGCCGATGCTCTTGAGCTTCGATGCCGTATCGACGAGCTCCCCCTGGTAGCGGTAGCCGGCCGGCAGGATCATGGTCTTGGCAATCTGCACAGCCGAATTTGCTTCAGCGTTGATGTCCTTGCAGTAACGATCCATATAGATTTCGTAGCGGCTGCGCATTTCACGTTCCGAGAGAACGCCATACTTTTCAAAGAGGGCAATATTCTTGGGCGCAACGAGCACGTCGAGGGCTTCAGGCGTGGCCTTGAGATTGGGCAGGCCGCGCTTCTTGGCTTCGATCTGCCATTCCGGCGAGTAGCCGTTGCCATTAAAGATCACCGCTTTGTGCGCAGAAATAATCTGTTGCAGTAGTTTTTCAATCGCCCCGTTGAGCTTGGCAGCGTCACCACCAGTGGCTTTCTCCAATTCCGTGGCAATGAAGTCAAGACTTTCCGCCACGATTGTATTGAGGGCCACCAGCGGACCGGCGATCGACTGGCTCGATCCGACGGCGCGAAATTCAAACTTATTGCCCGTGAACGCAAAGGGACTCGTACGATTGCGGTCGCCGGCGTGCTTGGGCAGCGGCGGCAGCGTGTCGACGCCAATATTGAGCGTGCCGCTGGCCTTGCTGCTAATGGCCTTGCCCTTTTCGAGCTGTTCAAAAACGTCCGAGAGTTGTTCGCCCAGAAAAATGGAGATCACCGCCGGAGGGGCCTCGTTGGCACCTAGGCGATGATCATTGCCGCTAGCGGCGACCACAGACCGCAGCACGTCTCCATGGAGATGGACGGCACGAATCACGGCCGCGCAAAAGACGAGAAACTGCGCATTCCCATGGGGGCTTTCGCCCGGTTCCAGCAAGTTGCCCAGACGGCAGCCGATTGACCAGTTGACATGTTTGCCAGAGCCGTTGATCCCGGCAAAGGGTTTTTCGTGCAGCAGACAGGCCATGCCGTACTTTTCAGCCACTCGCGTCAGCGTTTGCATAATCGTCTGCTGGTGGTCGGTGGCGATATTGGCATTTTCATACATCGGGGCGATTTCATACTGCGATGGAGCCACTTCGTTGTGCCGCGTTTTGACCGGCACGCCGAGTTTGTAGAGATCCCGTTCGGCTTCCAGCATGCACGCCAGCACGCGTTCTGGGATTGCGCCGAAATACTGGTCTTCAAACTCCTGCCCCTTGGGCGGCTTCGCGCCAAACAGCGTTCGGCCTGTGACAACGAGATCGGGCCGGGCGAAATAAAAATTCCGATCGATGAGAAAATATTCCTGCTCTGGACCAGCCGAGGCCGTCACAGGGCCAATGTCTTTGTGGCCAAACAGAGAGAGCACGCGACGGGCCTGCTTGTCGATGGCCTGCATTGATCGCAAGAGCGGCGTTTTTTTGTCGAGAGCCTCGCCCGTCCACGAGCAGAACGCCGTGGGAATGCAGAGAGTGGTGCCGTTGGGGTTGTCGAGAATGTAGGCTGGACTCGTTGGATCCCAAGCGGTGTAGCCACGGGCTTCAAATGTGGCCCGCAGGCCGCCGGAGGGAAAGCTCGAGGCATCGGGCTCGCCTTGAATTAATTCCTTGCCAGAAAACTCGGCCATCGCGTCGCCATCGCCTGTGGGTGTCAAAAAGCTATCGTGCTTCTCGGCAGTAAGGCCTGTCAGGGGATAAAAAACATGTGCGTAGTGAGTCGCTCCCTTTTCGATTGCCCAATCTTTCATCGCCATGGCAACGGCATCAGCGATGCTCGAATCAATCTGCTTGCCCTGCTTGATCGTCGCCTGCAGTGCCTTGTAGACGCTCTTCGGCAAGCGATCCTTCATGACCGATTCACTAAAGACATTGGCGCCGAAGATTTCACTCGTTGGCGTTTCGCGGAAGTTCCACGCGTGGCCGTTGGACTTGTAACTGGTGATCGCAGCAATCGCACTGGAACGGGCATTGGTCATGGCAGAACCCTTCTTTGAGTAACGGGCGCATCAGAGATCGCGGTTTAGGAAAACTAGGAATGATGAAGTAGCAAGCAAAACATCAAACAATTGATCAACCTGAAAAGCAGCGACTGGTCGCGGATATGGATCAGATCGGCCCAACTCCGCACACCGCAGCCAGAAGGAAATTCTGCGGCGTACTTGAGGGCGATCGCTGCCTTTGAAAAATAGCCTAGCGAGGCCAGAGAGCCTGTTCAAGTAGCCCTCTACCCCTAGCGGGCAACCGTCGAACGAGCGACGGGCTTCGCGGCTGGGCGTGGCAGCCTTTGCCGGGCTGCTGCGATCGCCGTTTGTAGAAATGCGTCGGGGCGTGGGGTGTCGACTGCCTCGGTGCCTGGATCAAGCGGCTTGGCAGCCGTGTGAACCTGCAAGTCTGGCTCGACCCCCACTCGGCTGTAGGGATGTCCGTTGGGAGAATAAAACTTTGCCGTCGTCAGTCGCATGCCAACCCCGGCGACTTCCAGCGGAAAGATGCCCTGAATGGATCCTTTGCCATAACTGCGGGTGCCGACGATAGTGCCACGGGCATGGTCGCGGATGGCACCAGCGAAGATTTCACTCGAACTCGCCGAGTCGCCGTCGATGACAACAACCAAGGGCATTTTCCATGTGCCGGGACGGCCGGCCGAATAGTTGAAGTCTTCTTCAGGACTGCGGCCGCGCGTCGCTACCACGAGCCCGCGTTCCAGAAAAAGATCGGCCACATCGACAGCGGCCGACAAAAGCCCGCCTGGATTGCCGCGGAGATCGATCACCAATGACCGCATGCCGGCAACATCCAGCCTCCGCAGAGCTGCTTCAAGATCGGCCGCTGTTGTTTTTTGAAACGAGGAGATCTTGAGGTAACCCACGCCGGCAGCCGCATCGACGATCTTGATCTCTTCGACGCTGGGCACCTCGACATGCTCGCGGCGCACGGTCACGGCCCGAGCTGGGCTCGGAGCCCGCAGGATGGCGAGGGTTACGAGCGATCCCTCAGGCCCCTGCAAGAGTTGTGCTGCCTCGTCCACATTCAGGCCGCCGATCGACTTTCCCCCAACGCCTACCAGATGGTCCCCCTTGCGCAAACCAGCCCGCTCTGCCGGGCTACCGGTGATCACATTCACGACCAGCAAGCCATCGGTGGCCGTTTTGAGTTCGATGCCAAGGCCGACGAAGTTGCCTTCAATCTGCGAGTAGAGATCGTTGAGTTGGCCTGTCGTAAGGAAGGCCGAGTATTCATCGAGGCCACCCATCGCAGCAGCAGTTAATTCTAGCAGTGTGACTGCCGGTGGAATGCCCAGCGTTGAATGAGCGACGCGGGCGATCCACGTCGCAACTGTTTCAGCATCCGCTTGCGAGGAGACGGTGCGGCCGGCAGTGATCCTCGCAACCTCTTGTCGGTAATGCATCCGGCGTGCAGAAGTGGCTTGCGCTGCATAAGCCGACACAAATGTCGGATCATCAATCGCAACATCCATTGCTAGACAGCCGCGCGTGACGAGTCGGGCAAAGTGAGGCGCTTCAACATGGTGCGAAGCGATCCGCGCAAGCACCTCGGCGTAGACGCGACGAGCATCGGTTTCAGCCAGTTTGCTTAGCTGTGTGCGGAAAGCGTTTTCGCCATAGCGGCGAGAGATATCGCAGTGAATCTTAGCGAGGTCATAGTGCTCCGCCAGTTCCGGGGCAAGGGTTCCTTTGCGGGCTGCGGTTTCGCAGATGCTGACAACATCGGCCCAGCGACGATCGCGCTGGAGCATCGTGGCACGAACGACAACGTCATCCCGAGGCCCCTCTGCTGGTTTCCAATCAAGCGAGGGTGCTGTGGCAGATACCGTGGCATCGCCGACAAGAAAGTCGACGGCCATTGCTCTGCCACCGTTGGCGGATCCAAGCCAGAGCAGCCCAATCGCGAGCACAGCCACATTCATCAGCGACTGCCATGACCGACGCAACGTGCATGCACATGCCGGGCATGAGATAGAAGACGTCGGAGAGAAAGCGACGTTCACGTGAGCAATCCATTCTCTGGGAAAAGCCGCATTGTGTCGCGGCAGGCAGCGGCCGATCCGTTGACCGCTCGCGATTATGGATCATGTTTGAGGGGCAGTCAAAAAAAAGCTTGCGTTTGCCGCACGAAATATTTTTGCTCACACCCCATCAAGCCAGATCTCCGCATGTTCTGGCCATATCCGGAGAAAAAAATAATTTCCGGGCCACGTTCGCGCTGTTGACGCGACACATTGGTAGGATGTTTGGGGCTTGAAAAGAGGTTGCAGAATCCCTATGACCCATACACCCATGCCCGTCGACCCACTTCGCCACGGGCCGCTGCCCAACACGCAACCGACGCTGGTCTTAATGGATCGCGCCAGGCAGGGAGATCAGTCGGCCGTGAATGGTCTGCTTGCCCGCCATCGCGAGGCGATCAAACGCATCATTGATCGCCGCATGGATCGTCGTGTGCAGCAACGAGTCGATGCCAGCGACATTGTTCAGGAGGTGATGATTGAGGCCAGTCGCCGGCTCCATGATTATTTGGCCAATCCGATCATGCCCTTCCAACTCTGGCTGCGTCAGATGGCAAAAGACAGAGTCATCGACGCCCATCGGCGGCATCGTGTTGCCTCCAGTCGCAGCGTCGACCGGGAAGTTTCGATGACGCTGCCGGCGGGGGAGGATCATTCGCAAGCCGACATGATGGGACAAGTAGCCGATGATGAACTCACGCCTGCTGCCGCCGCGACATGGCACGAACTCGAGCGACGGTTTGCCGGGGCCGTCGAGATGCTTGACGAGGACGATCGACAGATTGTGTTGCTGCGTCATTTTGAGCATCTGTCGACAGCCGATGCCTCCGCCGTGCTCGGGCTCTCCAAGGCAGCCGCCGGAATGCGCTACCTGCGCGCCATGCGAAAACTGAGGGTGCTCCTGGATGGGGATGGGGCCACCGCCGGTTTTGACTTGCTGCAGATTGAGCCGACAAGGCAGAGAGAAAGTGACAAGTCATCCGCCAAGCCCTCGGCATAATCGCGGGAATGAACGGTGAATAGCCGCAGTGGTTGGAATTGACTGCAGGGGTTAGGGCTGCAAACTCCCAGCGAAAAGCCGCCGGTCTATGCTTTGGGAGGAGTGCTTCAATTCTGGGGGCTCCTTCAATCGATCGATTCAGAAAATTTGTAGGGGTAGGGATTGATTCGAGATTTTCCGGCAAGCCATTGAGGGACGAACCATGGCACTCCATCAACAAAAGCAAGAAACAAAAAAAAGACCGCGAGCGGTCGAGGCACCGCTCTCCCTTGAGCAGGAGGAGCGGTTGGCCGTGTTGTTGGAAGAACTGTCGGACCAACCCGCAAGCAATACTCAAGCAATCCTCGCATCGATGACAGCCTCGCATCCGGATGTGGCTGGACATTTGCGAGAATTGTTTGCCACGATGATGATCACCGAAGCGGTTGCAGGGGGGTCAACAATTCTCAGTCGGACGGAGCGATCGAAGGCTTCCGTACAGAGCGGTGTCGGGCTTCCAATCAGTCAGCCCCGATTTCCAAACGGTTTTATGCCGGGCCGCACTGATCTTCCCGCCATGCTGGGAGATTACGAACTGCTCGAGGAAATCGGCCGTGGCGGCATGGGCATCGTCTATCGGGCCACGCAAAAAAGCCTAGGCAGAACAGTTGCAATTAAGATGTTGTTACAGCGAGATGGAGCCAACCAAGTTGATCTGGCTCGGTTTCGCGGGGAGGCCGAAGCGGCAGCGCAACTCGACCACCCAGGCCTTGTCTCCATCTTTGAAGTTGGAGAATGCGATGGGCATCCCTTCTACAGTATGCAATTCATCGAAGGCACAACCCTTGCCAAGCGTTTGACAGAAGGCCCAATGCCTCCGCGTGAAGTTGCAGCACTTTTGGCCGATGTGTCGGATGCGGTCCATGCGGCACATGCAGGCGGAGTTTTGCATCGCGATCTCAAACCCTCTAACATCCTGATCGATTCAGCGGGCAAGGCGCATGTTTCCGATTTTGGCCTAGCAAAACGTTTGCGGGGGGATGGATCGGTAACACACACCGGCGCTATTTTAGGTACTCCCAGCTACATGTCCCCAGAGCAGGCTGCTGGGAGTCGCGGGGATGTTGGTCCAACGAGTGATGTTTGGAGCTTGGGCGCCATTCTGTATCAAATGCTCACCGGCCGGCCGCCTTTTCAGGCATCCAATCCACTCGACACGCTACTGGCGGTACTCGAATCAGATCTGAGGATGCCCCGATCGATTAATAGTTTTATTGATCGCGACTTAGAAATGATCGTACTGAAGAGTTTGCAGAAACCGCAGGATCTTCGCTACGCCACCGCCGCTGCACTGGCACTCGATCTACGGGCGTTTGTCGCGGGCGAGCCTGTGGCAGCCCGTCGCGTTGGGTTTGCTGATATTCTGAACCGTCTCTTTCGTGAAACACATCACGCGGTTGTGCTGGAAAACTGGGGCCTGCTCTGGATGTGGCACGCAGCCGTTTTGCTAGCCATGTGGATCATGACCAATGTCTTGATATGGCAGGGAGTCGAATCGCGTTGGTCCTACTTTATACTCTGGGCCGGCGGAATTTCCCTGTGGGTGCCGATTGTCTGGATGCTGCGTCAGCGGGCTGGGCCCGTGACGGCAGTGGAGCGACAGATTGCGCACATTTGGGGGGCCAGTATGATTGCCAGCCTGATGCTCTTTTGGGTAGAGCTGCTCCTTGATTTGCCAGTTTTAACGCTCACACCTGTGATTGCACTTTTGACGGGTATGGTCTTTTTTATCAAAGCTGGAATCCTCTCCGGCGTCTTCTATATTCAGGCGGGCGTGCTCTTCCTGACCTCCCTTTTCATGTGTTTGACGGGTGACTTATCCCACCTGTTGTTTGGATGTGTGATTGCGGCCTGCTTCTTCGTGCCGGGTCTGAAATATTACCGGAAAAGCCTTCGGGCAGATGACCACTAGAGAATGCTCGAGAGAACTAGAGATGGTCGAGAGAACTAGAGATGATCGAGAGAGTTTTACGGGCCTTGCCGATCTTTTCGCCGACGGTGATGACAATTCGCTCCCAGCCGACCATTGTGCCAAGGCCTAGGCACAGTTAACTGGCACAAGGCCAGCGAGGTGGGCATGGCACCGATTCTTTCGCCACTGATCGGCTTTGAACTCAGCGTGAGAAGTGAAACAAGGAGTTGCTTTGGCGGCATCAAATCCTCACAATGGAGAGAGAGCTGATAAGAGCCAAAGGAGTTACCACGATGGCAGCAGGGGATCGCTTGCGAGTAAAACGGCGGTTTGCTGGCTCCAGTGCCGCCTACATGCACCACGGAATCGACATCGGCGACGGCACGGTTGTGCATGCGAGGCCAGATCACGCGGGGTCGTTGCTGGCGGGTGGTCGTGTGGTGCGGACGAGTCTGGCCGAGTTTTCCAGTGGCAGGGATGTCTGGAAAACCCACGAACCGCCACCAGCATTTCCACCCGAAACAATCGTCGCTCGTTCACTCCAGCATGTTGGACGCGACGGCTACCACCCGGTGATCAATAACTGCGAGCACTTTGCCACCTGGTGCGCCACCGGCGAGCGGTCGAGCCGACAGGTCGATATCGTGCTTTCGCGCATCGCTCGGGTGGTCACTCGCACGACGGTTGCTGTTTCAACGCGAGTGGCCGCCGGCGCAACCGAACAAATCGTTGTTCGCACTGTCGTCGGCACCACTGTGCGTGTTGGCCTGCGCACGATTGTGCCAGTAGCGATTGTGGCCGAGGGAGTCGCGCTGGCCACAGAATGGTCGGCGCATCAGGCGGGCCGATCTGCTGCCGACAGCCGCAGTGCGGGTGAGTCGGCGGGATTGGCTACCAGCACGATTGCCTGCGCGCTCGCGGGCATCGCCGGCGGGCCGCTGGGCATTGTGGCTGGAGCGCTTGCGGGTGCCGCACTCTGGACCGGAGGGTCGTGCGTCACGGCGATGGCCGGGCAGTTTGCCCGACGGATAGCCAGTCGTTAGCCACTCGAGTGCCAGAGAGAGAAACTGTCTGTTTCGTTTGCCAGCGGCAGAGGAGGTTTTAGCAGTGGATTTTACGAATAAGGTCGTCTTTGTTACGGGCAGTTCTCGGGGCATCGGCGCTGGCTTGATTCGCGCATTTGCAGTTCGCGGCGCGCAGTGCGTTGTCAATTATGTTGCCGATACGGACGGCAGAAATCGATCCGATGCCCAGGCGCTTGCCGAAGAGGTCAACGCGGCCATGACGGTCGAAGCGCATGTTGGCGACCACGCGAGAATCGGTGAGGTGATGCGCGAGATCGCGGCCCGTCTCGGCGGTCTCGATATTCTCATCAACAACGCCGGGATTCTCCGCGACAAGACGCTCAAAAAAATGTCGGCAGAAGATTTTAATGAGGTTGTCCAGGTGAATCTCACTGGCACATTCAACACCACACAGCAGGGCGGAGCGATCCTGCGTTCCGGAGGCCGGATCGTCAACATCGCATCCGTGGCCGGTTTTGTCGGTTTTTATGGGCAGGCGAACTACGCCGCGAGTAAGGCGGCCGTCGTGGCGCTGACAAAGGTCGCTGCCCGGGAGTTTGCCAAGCAGCAGATTACAGTCAATGCCATTGCGCCGGGATTCATTCAGACTGAAATCCTCAAGGAAATGCCGACTGCTGTGGCCGAGCGGTTTATCGAACAAATTCCGCTCGGACGACTCGGTCGAATTGAGGACGTGGTCAACGCTGCACTCTTTCTCTGCTCTCCGCTCAGCGACTACATCACCGGGCAGGTGATCCATGTCAACGGTGGATTTTATATGTAAATCGTTGCGAAGCCACGGTCACTTTTGAGAAGCTTGATTGGCTGCCGTTTTTTTGGCAGCGAGACGCTGAAAAAATAGATCCATCAGATGCCTGCTGGCTGCTGAATGCCTCAACTCAATCAGCCCGCGACGTTCGGCTTCCAAAGCCGCTGCATGGCCCTTTCGGTACGACAACTCGACGATGTCGACAAGACATCGCGACGCAGAAATCTCCTCTGCGGGGTCTGATCCCAATCTGGCACGCCATTGGGCGATGATGCGAGCGTAGTCTGCTGCATCGGCATTGTGCGCGATGGCCGTGGAGGAACTGGACGGCGGCGGCTCAAGAATCTGCTGCCTGGACGCTGGAAGCAGTTGCTCTCGCGGGACAATTCTATCGACCATCCCTTTGTCAAGCGATTCTGCCGGCGAGAGCGGTCGGCCAGAGATCATCAGTTCAAGCGACACCTCGAGACCCACCAGCCTTGGCAGCCGGATCGTACCGCCCCAACTCGGCACGAGGCCGAGCGTCGATTCTGGCAGGCCGATGCGAATGTGTGGCTCGTCGATCGCCACTCGCCATCGGCAGGCAAGTGCCAGTTCAAGACCGCCCCCAAGAGCATCGCCATTGATCGCAGCCACAGTCGGCATCGGCAAGGCTGCGAGTCTATCGACAATGCGTTGACCTTTCGACAGGTATGCGTCGAGCGACGCATCGTCCATCGCTTGCATCTCAAATAAATCTGCACCGGCTAAAAACGATCGCTGTTTTGCCGACGCCCAGACAATCCCGGCCGGCCGTAATGAATCCACTGACTCCAGCAATTGATCGAGATCAGACCATGTCTCGACCGACAGCGTGTTGACCGATTTGTGGGGCAGATTCAACCAGACGGTCATCACCCGATCGGAATCGATTTCAAAGTGCATGGTGTTTGGCATATCATTCCCTTAAAGATTGCTCTGCTGGTGCGGCGCACTTTTGCTTTGAGTTGCCCGGCGAATAACCTAGACGGATACGACAGTTGCTTTCTTCAAACCGAGTGTATCAATGGCGACTGCTAAAAGCCGGCATGCTGGGCCTGGATGGTGGCTCGATGTTCGGGCTGATCCCACGGGTTGTCTGGTCAAAAACAGTGCCCACCGACAGCCAAGGCCGCATCTCCGTCGGCCATAATTGTCTGTTGCTGGAAAACTCTGCAGGCGAGCATATTCTGATTGAGGCTGGCAGCGGCAACAAACTCGACGCGAAAATGAGGGCCATCTTGAGCCTGGGAGACCGCACGGTTGTCGAGGCTGTCGGCGAGGTCGCTCCCATAAAAAGCGTCACGCATGTGCTTGTGACCCACCTGCACTTCGACCACGCCGGCGGTCTCACGCGACTTGCTTGCGAAGGTGAAGAACCCGATTGGATCCATCCGACGACGGGCCTTGGTGTGGTCCGTTCGTTTGGTGATGCCGAGATCATTGTGCAGCACCGCGAGTGGCGAGATGCAGTCGTCAACAACTCCGTGATGACACGCACCTACCTGCTTGAAAATCTCGATCCCCTGCGGGCGCATCTACGCACAGTCGACTCACCACTGCCATTTCCCGTTGGACATCAACCAGGCCGCGATGAGCCGCCCGCGTCGACGGTACACGAGAGAATGACGGAAGTCCTGCCCGGCATCTTTGTTTTTTTAGTGCCAGGCCACACGTGGGGTCAGCAGGCCGTGCTTTTTACCGACGATCAAGGCCGCACCGTGGTTTTTACCCCGGATGTCATGCCCACGCTCAATCATTTAGGCGCAGCCTACAGCCTCGCCTATGATGTCGAACCCTACACAACGATGGTCAGCAAACGCTGGTTTCTGGCGGCGGCTGCGGAAAACGACTGGCTCTTGGTTCTGGATCACGAAGTGAAAACCCCCGTTGTCCGAGTGCGTCCCGACGGCAAGGGTTGGTATCTGCTTGTGCCGGAGGTGTGATGCCTTTCCCGCTGGGTTTCGCAGCGGTAGCAGTCTTCAGTCATACTTCAGCGATTCGGCACAAGCTCCGACCATACATCTGCTGCCCGAGAAGTCGATTCATCCATGCCACCTCTTTCTGAAAACCGCGACGCGATTTCACCGGTCGGCCCGGAAAGATCCGCTGCGATTTCGTTGATTTTGGCACAGGCCGGACGCTCGGCCGAAGAGATTGCTGCACTGGCGACGCTCGACGATGCCGATCGCGCCGCAGAAAAACAGTTTTCCGGCCAGGCCCCCACGCTGACATCTCTGTTTGGCCGTTGCCGAGCGATTGAGCTCGATGCCGGATATTTTAGTCCCACGCCTGAAGTGGCAGCGACCATGGCGGCCTGCGTTGAGTTTCTGCTGGGATGCAAAAAAACAGGAACGCTGCTCGATCATGAGAAAATGCTCTTTTCTGCCGACACGATCGCAGGCCTTGCCTCCCGGGGATTCTTTGGACTGGCAATTCCCAAGCGGTATGCCGGCAGCGGAGCAAAGCTGGGTGATCTGGGGCCGTTGCTGCGCACGCTCACACTGATCCACCCCGATCTGGCCGTGATGTTTGAGGTGCATAATTTTTTAGGGCCGGTAACGCCCTTGCTCGATTTCGGTACCGAGCAGCAAAAAGACTACTACCTGCCGAAGATGGCCCGCGGGGAACTGCTCGGCTCGTTTGCACTGACTGAACCGGGCGTTGGTGCAGATCCAAGCAAATTAGCAATGACTGCCCGCCGCGACGGCGATCGTTTTTTGGTGTCGGGCGTGAAGTGGCCGATCACAAATGTGATCCATGGTGGAATCTGCATTCTGGTCTTGAAGCTTGCAGGTGAGGGACTGCCAAAAGGCCGCGATTCGGCGATGCTCATTTTTGAAGTGCCCAAGCAGGACAGCGATCACTTTCGGATGGTCCGCAATCGTTTGACTGCCTTCGACTATCTCTGGAATGCGCGTTTTCGGTTGAACGAGTATCCGATCCCGGCCGACGCACTCCTGGGGCCGCCGGGGAAGGGGTTGGCGCAGGCATTTAGTTCACTGGCCAAAGGACGAGGCGGCATCTGTGTGAATAGCGCCGTCAAGATTTTTCGACTCATGGCGCAACTGATCCAGGACCCGATTGTAGTCGAGACGGCATCAGCAATCACTGCTCGCAAGAAGTCGGGGGGCTGGCTGGCCTTTCGCTGCACCTTTGGCAAGCCGATCGGCCAAGCGCCTCGGATCCAAGCCTGGCTGGGTCGAGCCACCGCGCACGCGCTGGCCAGCCGAGTGCTCGGGGATGTCTGCTTTCGTTTGGCTGCCAATGGCGTGCGCGACGAAACGATGGGAATGATCGCCAAGGTCTATGCGACCAAGGCGCTCTTGCAGACAGCCATTCACGCCTACCAGATTCAAGGCGGGCGATCTGTTCATGTCGATGAGCGTCTCGAAGCCGATCGACACGCAGCGACCGCTCAAACCCTGTCCGCAGCAGCAGCGGATAGGAATCAAAGTGTCATCGAAAACTACATCGGCAAGAATATCCACGAGTTTGCCATCGCCACCGTTTACGAAGGCCCAAACCCCGTGCTGGCCGATATTGGTGCGCCCAATGCAATGACCCGCAGCATTCGCACCGAGTATCTCGAACCGATCGGCTTGGCTGAGGCGCAAGGATCATTCGGATGGGGCTCGAAAGCCGCATTTGCCTGGTTTGTGCTGCGCACGGCCGTTGGGTCTTTGCATCCCTGGCCCGGTACTGCCGCCGGAGTTGAAAAGCAAACCCCGGCGAAACTCCACTGGATTCACAAAGCCTTTCGCCGGAACCGAATCTTGGGCCGACACATTCTCTGGATCATTGCCCGCTACCAGAAGAGTTTTATCGACCAGAGTTTTTTGCTCGGGGATGAGGGGGGAATCTTTGACAAGCTCTGTCATTCAGTCGCCTCGCTTGTCTACGCGATCAGTCTCAAAACATCGCACCAGGAATACCTGCTCGTGGCTCAAGCCCTTGACCTAGAGGCTGATTTGTCAATGCGTCGGCGGGCCCCCACTCCTGAGCTTCAAGCCCGCTGGGCAGAAATTGGCCAACACATCATGAACCCAGATTCGCTGCTGTATAAGGATTTGATCGCGGATATTGAAGTCAGCGGCATCCCGCTTGATCCTCGGTTGATCGATCAGTTTATTTAAATTGCCTCGGCTGAGTCGGACGGAAACCGTTTCATTCCCGAAGTGAAAGGATTGTTATGCCCATGGATGACTGCGTTGGCGTCGAAACGATCTATCCAGGAGTGGCACTTGTCACGCTCGATCGCCCGCTCAAGCGGAATGCCCTCTCGATTGCGTTGCTCAAGCAACTGGTGGACGCCATCGATCGTCTGGCGGCAGACGGACAGACGCGGGTGGCGATCTTGCGAGGCGCGGGAGCTGTTTTTTCTGCGGGCCTCGATCTCACCGAGGCGGCGAACATGAGCTTGGTTCGGGAGTCAGCAGACTGTGTGGCTGCTGCCTTATATACCCTGCGGCATTCAACGATCATTTCTATCGCTGCGGTGCATGGCGGGGCCTACGCCGGCGGTGCGGGCTTGATGGCGGCCTGCGATCTGGCGATTGGCACGACGGACGTAAAGATTGGCTTTCCAGAGGCGCAGCGTGGTCTGCTGCCGGCTCTCATTTGTGATGCCTTACGAGCGAAGGTGCGCGCCGGTGATCTGGCCGAACTTTTTCTCGTGGGCAACGCGATCGATGCCAAGCGGGCTCAGCAGATTGGTCTTTTGCAACGGGTAACGCCGCCGCAGAGTCTGCTGGAAGAAGCCCTGACGATGGCAAAAGGGATCCTGGCTGGCGGCCCGCAGACGATTCAAATGACCAAGTCACTGCTCCGTAGAACCTACACAGACGGCGAGGATTCCCAGACAGTGAATCGCTCTGTCTCAGCCGATGCGATCGCAGAGCATGTCTGTGCCCGTCGGTCGGTAGAGGCGACCGAAGGCCTGTTGGCCTTCCGCGAAAAACGACTGCCTCAGTGGAATGTGCGCGATTGACCGCCGCCAGACAATCCTCTGGCGCATTAGGCCGTTTCAATTTCGGCGGCATCCTCGAGGCCGAGTTCTTGGATGCTGATTTCTCGCATTTTGTATTTCTGAATCTTGCCTGTCACCGTCGTCGGAAACGCTGCCACGAATTTCCAGTAGTGGGGAACCTTGAAATAAGCCATCCGCAATCTAGAAAACTCCGCTAACTCTTTGGCGGTCGCCTGCTGCCCGGCCCGCAGGCAGACCCACGCCATAACCTGTTCGCCGAATTTGTGGTCGGGCACACCAATCACTTGCACGTCCTGCACCGCCGGATGCTGATAGAGCACCTCTTCGATCTCTCGCGGAAAGACATTCTCGCCCCCCCGAATCACAAGATCCTTGAGCCGTCCTGTGATCCGAAAATAACCATTTGTTTCTCGCATCGCCAGATCCCCAGTGTGCAGCCAACCCTCGGGATCGATCGCTTTGGCAGTCATCTCTGGCTGCTTAAAATATCCCAGCATCACATTGTGGCCTCGCGTGCAGAGTTCGCCCGACTGCATGTCTGCCAGTGGTCGGCCCGTTTCCGGATCGACAATTCGCGCTTCAATACCTGGCACAACACGCCCTACCGTGCCGACTCGCAGTTCGATTGCGTCATCCACTCGCGTTTGCGTGATCAGCGGAGAGGCCTCGGTTTGCCCATACCCAATCGTCATCTCCGCAGCACCCATTTCTTGAGTCACCCGCTTCATCAATTCGATCGGGCATGGACTGCCGGCCATGATGCCAGTGCGCAGTGACTTGAAATGACGGCTTGGATAGTTGGGGACGGCGAGCATCGCGATAAACATCGTTGGAACCCCATACACGGCCGTGCAGGCATGGGACTCAATTGCCTTGAGCGTCGCATCTGCCTGAAAACCCTCGGCGGGAAAGACCATCGTAGCGCCGTGCACAATTCCACAGAGCGTGCCGAGCACACAGCCAAAGCAGTGGTAGAGGGGCACTGGGACGCAGATTCTGTCCTGAGATGTAAATCGTTGGCAGACTCCGGCGTAGTAGGCATTCAAGAGCACATTGCGATGCGAGAGCATTGCCCCCTTGGGAATGCCCGTCGTGCCCGACGTAAATTGAATGTTGATCGGATCGTGGCAGGTGAGTTTTTCCCGAGCCTGCTGCAATTGTGCCGGAGAAACATCGTCGGCGCGGTCCAGCAGTTCTTGCCACGACAGTGCGCCCGCCAACGGTTTGCCGCGCAGAGAAACCACCATCCGCAGTTGTGGAAATGTCGCTCCTTCGAGTGCGCCGGGCGAACCGCCAGCCAACTCCGGCACAGCTTCCTGAAGCGATGCGTGGTAGTCGGTCGATTTAAAGTGATCGATCAGAGCCAGTCCCTTCAATTCGGCTTGGCCAATTGCCAAGGCCAATTCGTTTGTTCGGTACGATGGATTGAGCGTGACTAAAACAACGCCAATCCGTGCCGTGGCGAATTGCAGCAAGACCCACTCGGGGATGTTTGTGGCCCACACGCCAAAGTGGTCGCCGCGATGAAATCCACTCGCCAGTAAAGCTCTCGCCACGCGATCGACTTCTTGATTGAGTTGGCTCCATGTCCTTTGCCACGCCAGCCCGCAAAAGACCAGAGCCAATTGATCGGGAAACTTTCGGCTCGTTTCAGCCAGCACCTCCCCAATCGTCAGTTGATCGACCCAAGGAAGAATCTCCTCGTCGCCCGCTCCACGACTCATTGCGTCGTCCGTTTGAGCAGTCATGCTGGCGATCTCCGATCAGGCGTTGGCTCGCTGACCTCTGACAAGGGAATCGACAAGAGCGCCTGCGCCAGCGATTTTCCTTGTGAGTCGTTGCGAATGCCCCGGCGCAGAATTCCCTGCACAACAAAATTGAGGCCGCCCAGATTCGGCAACTCATACCGTTGGACCGCTGTGACGCCGATCGAATCAAAAAATCGCCAGACCCGGTCTGCCGTCAGCCAGTCAACGAGCCACGCGTAGTGCTCCATTGAGCGAATCAGGATGCCGATATTGGCGGCGGTGCCCTTATCGCCACTGCGGCCATACGCCAGATCGGCCAGCCTGACCGCTTGATCGGGATTTACCGCAGGGATCAAACTCGGCTGATCCTGCCAGGCTGCCTCTGTACCAGCATTTATTTTTCTGATCTCCTCCCGCAGCCACACCGGCGGCGAGGCTCTGTCAGCCAGTGTGTTGGCCGTGGTGAAGGTGTCTATCTGTGGACTCGCGCGAGTGGCTGCGATCAAACAGGGCCAGTAGCGAAAGACCGGGTGAACGCGAGGTCGGCCCTGGGCATACCCCGAGGTGCCCTGCGGCCCGGCGGTGACCAGCGGCATGAATTCTCGGGAAAATGACTCCACATCAGCCTGCGACTCAGATTCAACCGCCATTCGCAGCACGGTTTCATACGTCTGCTCGCAGCCATATTTCGGCCCCAGAATGGCGATGCTCTGGGCATTCCCCAAACACTCCACGATCGAATCTCGATAGGTGCAGCCGGCCTCCCTGAGTCGCTCCAGGACAATCGCACCACAGCGTTTGGCTTTGCGGACGGATTGAGGGCCAAACAGCGTGAGCATGCCGGCCGCACGAAAGCCATCACGATAGGTTGCGCTGACCTTGAAGCAACTCGGCCGTGAGGAACCGCGTGCTCCCCACACTCGCACCCGATTCTCACCGCACGATTCCACCTGCACTCCCTGAAATGAAACGATCACATCGGGACTGATGTAACACGCTGGATCTCCAATCTCATACACCAACTGCTCTTTGACCGTTTCGAGCGTAACCATGCCGCCGGATTGCTCTGGCTTGGTGATCACGCACTCCCCGCGGCTGTCAATCTCGGCGATTGGAAATCCCAGATGCACCGGATCGGGAACATTCAACCAATCGGTTGCGATCCCGCCCGTCACATGAGTGCCACACTCGAGCAAATGACCAGCGACGGTGGCTCCCGCCAACGCATCCCACGCATCTAGCTTCCAGCCAAACGCATGGACGCAGGCGGCCACCACCATCGACGGATCGGCCACACGACCGGTGATCACCAGATCGGCTCCTCTCTCGAGTGCCTGCACAATGCCCGCACAGCCCAAGTAGGCGTTGGCCGTGACAAGCCGATCTTGGACTGTGGCAATCTCAGCCTGGGAGTCGAGATTTGAAAATGTGTCGCCAGAGGCGTCGGCCGCCTGCCCGCGAGCCAGCAGGGCTGGCAGCACATCGTCTCCCGAAACAACGCCGATCACAAGCGGCCGGCAACCTTGCTCTTCTAACGCGGCCCGGCAAGCTTGCGCACATGCCAGCGGATTCAAGCCTCCGGCGTTGACAATCAACCGGCAACGACCTCCGGCGGCCCAGTAGTCGGCGAGGCCTCGAACAACATCGATAAAATCCTGCGCATAGCCGAGCTGCGGATCGCGATCCCGCTGCATCGCCAGGATCGACATGGAAACCTCGGCCAGATAATCCATCGAAAGAAAATCGAGGTCCGGAACCTGAGCCAGCAGTTGCTGCGCAGCGTTTGGACGATCTCCCCAGAAAGCCTGGGCGTTTCCAATTCGAATCATCTCTTTCACACATCCCTCTTCGTCAATGGTGGGCAAAACAGACCGGCAGGCGTGGCAATTGTCGCAACAATTGACAAGGCCGCTGCGAGCCACTTTCTCGTTTCATGAGGAGCAATGACAGCATCCACCCAGCCCCGGGCAGCGCCGTAGCGGATATTGGTCTGCTCTTGATAGCGATGGCGAATAGTTTCACGCACTTCGAGGACTGCCTCTGGAGAAAGCGGCACCCCAGATTTCTCCGCATCGCGAATCCGCAAACTGACAAGCGTGTCGGCCGCTTGATTACCCCCCATGACCGCATACCGGGCATGAGGCCACGCCAGAATCAAGCAGGGGTCGTAGGCCCGTCCGCACATGGCGTAGTGGCCGGCACCAAAAGAACTCCCCACGATCACCGTCAGCTTAGGAACTGTGGCAAGGCTCATGGCCCGAACAAGTTGGGCGCCAGATTGAATGATGCCCGTCTGTTCTGCCTGCTTGCCGACCATGAAGCCTTGAACATCCTGAAAGAAAATCAGCGGAATTCGATTCTGATTGCAATCGTTGACGAAGCGCGCGGCCTTCTCGGCGGCATCGCCGTAGAGCACGCCCCCAATCTGCACTTCTCCGCGTGCGGTCTGTGAACGGCTTCTCGCATTAGCCACCACGCCAGCGGGCTGGCCGGAGATCCGCACATACCCTGTGACAATCGTCCGGGCAAAGTCGGCCTTGAATTCCTCAAAGCTGCCTGCGTCCACAATGCAGTTGAGTAACTCGTGAACATCATATTCCCCCCGACCATCAGCCGGCACCACACTGTAGAGATCATGCCCATCGCGCAGCGGCGATCGGCCAACAGCAGGCGCACCTCGCGAGGGCAGGAGTCCAACCAGCGTGCGGAGTCGCAGCAAGCAGGCGGCATCGTCTTTTTCATGAAAGTCGATGGTGCCACTCACTGTGGCGTGCATCGTGGCCCCACCCAATTCCTCGGGGGCGACCGTTTGTCCAACGGCCGCTTTCACCAGCGCCGGACCCGCGAGGCAGAGTTGGCTGCCCTCGGTCATCAGAATCTTGTCGCAGAGCACCGGCAGATACGCTCCGCCGGCAATGCAGTTGCCCATCACCGCCGCAAATTGAGGGATTCCTTCTGCAGACAAGATTGCGTTGTTGCGAAAGATGCGGCCAAAGTCGTCTTCGTCGGGAAAGACCTCGTCCTGGAGCTGCAAAAAAACGCCAGCGGAATCGACCAAGTAAAGAATTGGAACACGCAGGCGGTGTGCTATTTTCTGCGAACGAATCAGTTTCTTCACCGATTGTGGAAACATGGCGCCAGCTTTGACCGTGGCATCGTTGGCGGCGATTAGGCAGGGTTGGCCAGAAACCCAGCCGATTCCACAGACAATCCCAGCCGCCGGCACATTGCCCCAGTCGGGATACATTTCGTAGGCGGCCCACAGACCAAGTTCCAAAAATGGCCGATCGGGATCGAGCAAAAGTGCAAGCCGCTCTCGCACAGGCAATCGGCCCAGCGATCGCTGTCGCTCCCAGCCAGCCTCGCCCCCTCCGAGCAGCAAGGATTGTTCCTGAGTGCTCATTGCCTCAGTCATTTCCCACAGTGTCGCCATCGGTCAACCTCCTGATTGGGATCTCTTACCACGGGTGTCTGGTATGTCTTTGGAGGCTTGTACGGCCGCACTTTTTTCGGTTGCAGCCGAGGCCCACCAGAGTTTATCGAATTTTGCCAGCCCACCCACGATCCAGCAGAGAGCAGCCATCAGACAGAATAATCATTTCCTAACAGTTTTTGAACAGTTTGCCCGTATCATTCGTAAAGACTTTCAAGTTACGGCAGGCGATTTTTGCTCTGCCGCCGCGGCCAGTCAATCGGGAACAGTTCTTTTTGTCAAGCAAAGGAGGCGAGCCATGAACCGGGAAGAACTCTGGGCTTTGTGCCTGCATTTCGCCAATCGCCAGACGAAGCGAGCAGGCACTGTGACGGTTACATTTGTCGATCCTACTCCAGAAATTATCAGCAGCTATCACCACGGCGAAATCTCGGAAAGCGAGAAAAACTCACTGCTTGTTTTTGTCGGCCCGCCTGGTGCAGAAGAGAGTGACGAAGACATTCGTGCTTGCTGCGCATTTGAGGATCAGGCGAGTGGCTGGTAATTCATGCACTCAGCGGTGACCCTCGGGCAGGCAAAAATGGCTGCCGAGAGTCTTTCTTGAGGCGAGGAGGCGGACCAGTCAAGTGCATGTCTGCGTCTGCACAACCAACAACGAACGCTCCTGAAGGATTCCGGTCACGGGAAGAGCGGCAATCCCAGCTCTCTGAGGAACTCGTTGTGCTGCGTAGAAGCCGTCTTGATTTTCTGATCCAACGCGACCAGCTTCCCATGCACCGCCGTGAGGTCGATCTCCTCCTCCGCGGTCGCCGTGCTGATGTAGCGGGAGATGTTGAGGTTGTAGCCCTCCTCGACGATTCGCTCCATCGGGATGCGCTTGGAATAGCGGTCCTCTTCTTTTCGGAATTGGTAGGTGTCGATGATCTTGGCGATGTGGTCTTCCGTGAGGCGGTTCTGGCGTTTGCCTTTCTCGAAGTTCTCCGGGCCGCTGGCGTTGATGAAGAGCACGTCGTCCGGCTTCTTGCACTTCTTGAGCACGAGGATGCAGACGGGGATGCCGGTGGAATAAAACAGATTGGCGGGCAGGCCGATGACGGTGTCGATGTGGCCGTCTTTGAGCAGTTTGGTGCGGATGCGTTCCTCCGCGCCGCCACGGAAGAGCACGCCGTGGGGCAGGATGATGGCCATCACGCCTTCGTCTTTCAGGAAGTGAAAACCGTGCAGCAGGAAGGCGAAATCGGCGGCGGATTTGGGGGCGAGGCCGTGGTTTTTGAAACGCACGTCGTCGCCCATCGCGTCGGTGGGGTCCCAGCGGTAGCTGAAGGGCGGGTTGGCGACGATGGCGTCGAAGTGGGGCTTCTTGGCGGGGTTGAGTTCGCACAGGATGTCCCAGTCGTTGGTCAGGGTGTCGCCGTGATAAATCTCGAACTCCGAATCCTTCACCCCATGCAGCAGCATGTTCATGCGGGCGAGGTTGTAGGTGGTGATGTTCTTTTCCTGTCCGAAAGTCTTGCCGATGCCATTCGCCCCCATGCGCTTTCGCACGTTCAGGAGCAGGGAGCCGGAGCCACAGGCGAAATCGAGGACCTTCTCCAGTCGCGGCTTCTTTCCAGTGGCGGGCTCCTGACTGTCGAGAGTGACGATGGCAGAGAGGATGTCGGAAATCTGCTGCGGGGTGTAGAACTCGCCCGCCTTCTTGCCGGAGCCGGCGGCGAATTGGCCGATCAGGTATTCGTAGGCGTCCCCCAGAGCATCGGAGTTGGTGGAGAAATCGGCCAAGCCCTCGGCGATCTTTTGGATGATGGTGCAGAGCTTGCCGTTTCGGTCTTCGTATTTCTTGCCCAACTTTGGGGAGGCCAGATCAATCTCGGAGAACAGCCCTTGGAAGGTGCTTTGAAAGGAGTCGTTCTCGATGTATTTGAAACCCGCTTGCAGGGTGTTGAGCAGGTCCCCGTCCTGCCGCCGGGCCATCTGGGCGATGCTGGTCCAGAGGTAGTCCGGCTGGATGACATAATGCACCTTGCGCCGCATCTGCTTCTCAAACGCGGCGACATCGTCGGAGTTGTTCGCATACCAGTGGGCCAGAGGCACGCGGCTGCCATCGTCTTTTAGGTTGGGATAGTCCTTCCCCAATTCGCGTCGGGCCGCCGCCTCGTAGTTGTCCGAGAGGTAACGCAGAAACAGGAACGACAGCATGTAGTCGCGGAAATCGTCCGCGTCCATCGCGCCACGCAATTGGTCTGCGATGTTCCAGAGGGTTGTGCCTAGTTGTTTTTGATTCGTGTCGGTCATGCTTCTTCCCCGGAGGTCGTGGTTTTCCGCAGTTCATTCGCCGGAATGCGGACCAGCTTTCCGTCCCTTTGGATCACGATCCCGGTGTCGGTCTGGATGGCCGTTTTGCGGGCGGACTCGGCGGCTCGCTGCAGGGCCGCCATGGAGGCTCGGAGATCCATGTCTTTGGCTTCGCTGATGTCTTTGGTTTTCATTCGTTTTCTCCCCATTCTATAAGGCTAGGTCTCTCCGCGACGTTATCGTAGGTGGCCCAAGTATCGACCACCGGCTTGTAGGCCAGATCGAGGTTGCGCAACCCGGCGGTAAATCGTCGGCGGATCACCGCTTCGGGAATGTCGTGCCCACCCTGCCGCACCCGCTCCGCTACACGGGCAATGGCCGTCTCGGCATCGGGCAGGCAGAGGAAAAACAGGCTGACATGGTAGCCTTGCGCCCGCCATTGCCTGATCTGGGCGAGATAACCCAGCCCGGACAGGGTGGTCTCAAAGGCAAAGCTGTCTCCGCGCCGCACGCATTCCGCGATTTCCTTCAGCATCAAACGCCCCGCCTTGATGGCGGCAGCCTCCGGGGCGAAGGGGGAGAGCCCTGCCGCGATCAAGTCCGCATTGATGAAGCGTGGGCATTGCGCCTCCGCCGGCAGGAAGGAGCGCGCAAAGGTCGTTTTCCCCGCTCCATTCGGCCCGGCAATGATGATGATTTTTTTCGCGCTCATGATTTCGGCTTTGCGCGCCGCTTGAGTTTGTTTTCGAGGGCTTTGAGGTCGGCCTCGTCCTCTTGATCGGCTTCCAGCGCTTCCTGTTTTTTGCGGCTCTGGTCGCAGTCGAGATAAAGGGCGTTGGTTTTGTTCTCCATTTGCTCATGGCTGATCGAACCCGTGTGAGCGAGCAGCCGGAAGCCGTTGGAGGTGATGATGGAATCCACGCTTCCCTTCCAGAAGCTCATGCGCGTCTCCTGGCGGCTCTTGGCCCGGAGTTCGGCTGTTTCCAGAAAGATGACCACGAGCCGGTTCAGGGTATCGACCTCATCTTCGGTCAGGTAATTCTTGGCGGTCAGGATGTCCGTCTTCCGCACTTTGGTCCCTTTCCAATGCAGGAGGCCGAAGTTCGGATCATTGCGGTTGGCCCGTGCGGTGATGAGTTCGGCGGCGGTTTTGCCGGTTACGGCGTAGAGCAGAAGATTCTGCACCACAGCGAAAAACTGCTGCGTGGCGCGGTCGGTCTTGTCGTAGTCCGTGCTCAGGGCAAAGAGGTCGCGCACTTTTTGGTAGAACCGCTTCTCCGAGGCGCGGATCTCCCGGATGCGCTCCAGCATCTCGTCGAAGTGATCTGGGCGGCCGTCCGGGTTCTTCATCCGCTCGTCATCCATCACGAATCCCTTGAGCAGGAATTCCTTCAGGACGGTGGACGCCCAGCGGCGGAACTGCACGCCACGCGGCGAGCGCACCCGGTAGCCGACGGCGAGGATGGCATCGAGATTGTAAAGCGTGAAAGGTCGCTGGACCTCCCGGTCGCCTTCCTTTTGAACTACCGAGGATTCCTCGGTAGTTGCCTCCCGGCTCAGTTCCCCATCCTCATACAGATTTTTCAGGTGTAGACCGACATTGTCCGTGCTGACATCGAACAGTTCCGCCATTTCGCGCTGGGAAAGCCAGACGGTCTGATCTTTGGCGCGGAGTTGGATGCGGCTCTTGCCGTCTTCGCTGGTGTAGAGAATGAGGTCGCTCATACCTCAACCTCCTCCGGGGATGGGAATAGCTGCTGCATCAGCCCTTTCTTGTGGGTCTTGAGGGCTGAAAGCTTGGCGCTTTGGGCGGTGATGAGGTCGTCGAGGGAGGTGAGGCAGGTGGCGATGCGTTTTTGTTCGGGTAGGCTTGGCAGCATGATCTCAATCTTTTGAATTCCTATCAGGCTCATTCCCGCCTTTGTGCCGGTGTCCGTTGATGCACAGAAAAGTCGCTGAGACTTGTCGGACGCGAGGAAGTAGGCGACGTATTTGCCGTATAGTTTAGCCGCATCGAAGCGCACGAGCGCGATGTGTTGGTTGATGTAGGCAGGCGATGGAACGTTTGCATCCACATAGCCAATGATGCCGATGTCAGCCGTGATGGAGATCAATACGTCGTGTTCTTTGAGCTGTGTCCGAACTCCCTCATTTGCGCCCGGTGGAAGTTGGACAAATTTCGAGTCCGTCAGATCCAAGTAAATGGAGTCCCTCCAGAGATTCGTCATGCGAACGAACAACTCCCCATGATCGGCATAAAAAGCCGCCCATCCACGCGAGCCACTGGTAACAAATGGCTTCAAGTTGCCAATCGTTGTGACCACCCACTCTGGCGCGGCTTGGAATTCGGGGAAGCGGAGGCGGGGGAGGGTTTCGCCTTCGCGGGGGAAAAGCTGCTGCATCAGCCCTTTTTTATGGGTCTTGAGCGCGTCGAGTTTTTGGCTTTGGGCGGCGATCACCTCGTCCAGCGTGGTCAGGCACTCGGCGATTTTTTGTTGTTCTTCTTCGGGAGGCGTTGCGATTGCCACATCGTTTAGAACTCCAACGGACAAACCCGGTTGCGCCTGGCCAACGGAGAACCGATTCAAGTTGAGCATACGCAAAGCGTAGTAGAGCCACTTGGCAGAGAATCCATTGTGAGGGGTCACAACCAATGCGTGCTCAGTCGCGTGAAACTTTCCATGGAACAGGTTGACGTTGCCGCACAGCGCGCCTTGCCGCCCGATCAGAACGAACGTTCCTTCATGCGTAGATGATCGAATGTAACCCCGAAGTCCATTGCCGCCGTAGCACGGAAACAGACCGTCTCTGACCACCGGAGTGATATCGGTAGCCGACACGAATTCGCCTGCCTTTAGCCTGCAGGTTCCGCCGATCGTCCTCTGCTCCCACCCCTCCGCATCCTGAAACTCCGGAAACCGCAGTTTTGGCGTCAGCGCAGGTTTGGCGTCCTGATTCCCGGCGGCTGATTTGAGTTTGCGGTTCATGGCTGCACCTCCTGTTCGTCAGGCAGATCGCCCGCGAATTCGGCATCCTTGGTTTCTTGGTCGTCGGAATCCCACATCTCGCGGTAGGCGGTGATGTAGCTGGCGGTGGCGTGGGGGTTGATCTGCCAGTAGTGGCGGCAGAGGGATTTGAAGACGGCGAGCCCCTGTGGAATGCAGGCGTGGGCCAGAAGGTGATCGAGGGTGTGTTCGATCAGGCGGGCGTCCCGGCTGTCGTTGTGGATGATTTCCCGCACGCGGGGCGTGAGAGTCTCGACCGCTTGCTGGTGGAGTGTCTGGAGCGGGGCGATGGTTGCCGCAAGGTCACCAAGCAAGTCTCGGTAGGCGTCGGAATCGGGAGAGGATGCCTTTTGGGGCGGTCGCTGGGTTTTCACTTCGCCACCTCCTTGCCGATTTGGGCGATGAAGCGTTCCATTTCCTCTTTCTTGGGCAGCTCGACGGCGTAGCGGGAGACGAAGACCTGGTTGCTCAGGTCGCCAAGGGCGAACTCGACAAGGGCGTCATTCTTGCGGGTGCAGAGGAGGATGCCGATGGGCGGCAGGTCGCCCGGGGTCATCTGGTGCTTTTTGTAGTAAGCGACGTAGGTGTTGAGCTGGCCAAGGTGCTCGTGGCGGAAGGCATCGGTCTTGAGTTCCACGAGGATATGGCACTTGAGCACGCGGTGGTAGAAGACGAGGTCGATGAAGAAATGTTCGTCGCCGATGAGGATGCGCTTTTGCCGGGCCTCGAAGCAGAAGCCGTGGCCCAGCTCGAGGAGGAAATCCTGGAGACGATCCAGCAAGGCGTCTTCCAGGTCGGACTCGGCCATGACATCCCGGGAACGCAGGCCGAGGAACTCGAAGACGTAGGGATCGCGAATGATGTGGGAGGTCTGGAGCGTGTCCGCAGCGGCGTGGGCCATGGCGGAGAGCTTGGCTTTGTCTTTGGAGAGGCCGCTGCGCTGGTAGTAGAGGCTGGCGATCTGGCGGCGCAGCTCGCGGACGGACCAGTTTCCCCGGATGCACTCGATCTCGTAGAAGCGGCGTTGGGTTTCGTCGGGGAGTTGAATCAGCTCGTTGAGGTGGGTGAAGGAGAGCCGGCGGATCAATTGTGGAGTCAGCGACTCCACAATCTGAGATTCGGGATTCACTGACTCCCGAATCGGACTGGGCGACGGAGGAAGCAGGCTGAAAAGGGGGAGCAACTCTAACGACAGTGTAGATTGTGGAGTCACTGACTCCACAATCTTTGGGTATATGAGGTAAAATTGCCTGAAACGATAGAGTTCGCGGCGTTCGCAGCGTTCCCAACCCTGTTTCACCAACCGCTTGGCGAGGGTGTCCATGAGTTTGTCGCCATAGGTGGCACGGTCCGCCCCGTTGCGTTCATACACTTCAATCTGACGTCCGATGAGCCAG
>Ga0209284_10001110_pt1 | contig 42414 bp, 77 predicted proteins | sample FRY03_FD_187211 | JGI IMG/M metagenome (GOLD analysis project Ga0209284, IMG submission 187211) | Freshwater microbial communities from Lake Fryxell liftoff mats and glacier meltwater in Antarctica - FRY-03 (SPAdes) (version 2) | ecosystem: Environmental > Aquatic > Freshwater > Ice > Glacier... | reverse complement strand
TCAAGACTTGGTGCTCCCTGTTCGGCATAACTTGCTTAGGACATTTGGGATCACCTATATGTGGTCTCTTTTCTGGAAGCTGATTTATTTGGTGATCAAACTCATTTACTATGCTTTGTTAATCACCTCAGTTTGTTCACTCTTTGTTGGAAAAGAGATCGTGGGTGTGCGTCCTTCGAGAATTGTCCTGAGCTTTCGCATGTTTGGATTCTTCTTGATTTCGATGTACTTCATCTTCTTTTTCCTTCCCCTTCCAAGAAATCTATCCACATTAGACATTGCCGCCAGAGTGTCTGCGGCAATGTACGTAATCTCGATGGGCATCGGCTTTGTATTTACATTGACAATGAATTCGTTGCTTGAATATAATTATGAATTCCAGAAGTTTAAAGAGCTTGGTGGTCGGCCATTTTGGGATTTTATTCCATGGCCGGTTAACAGGACTTCCGACATTGAACAAGTCACAGGTATTGCAGAGCCACAGTATACAACATTTGTGCCGCCGAGTATTTGGGAGTATCAGTGTCCGGTCTGTGGTTCAAAAGTGGAAAAGGCTGTAGATATTTGTTGGAACTGCAACTACGGGGCAGAACCGCCTGCTAGAGCCAATCAATCTGTATCACCTTCTGATTGTCGTCAAATAAAGTGACAAACCAGTTTCTGTCAGACCTCCGAAAAAAGGCTCATAGTACTTTTTGAGGTTGTATTAAACAATCTTGCTCCCTATACTGTAAGAATAATCTTACAAAAGGGGAGCAAGGATGCTCAACGTACAAAATTTTTTGCAGACAAAAACACTGGAAGATTTGTCTGCTGAATTTGCATTGAAAATTTCAAACCATCCAACTTTGCCGTTGGTGATATTGAATTACAACCAAATTGAATCGCCCAAACTTGAACCATTGACGATGGAATGTCGGGGTTTGGTGCTGGAAGTTGGTTCTTGGAACATTGTCGCCAGATCATTTTGTAGATTCTTCAATTTTGGAGAAACAGAAACAAAATTCATTTGGGATCAAAACGTAACAGCACATGAAAAGGTAGATGGATCTCTGATCCTTATGTATTTTTATGGCGGCTGGCACATCAACACTCGTGGCTCATTTGCAGATGGAGAGCTTGCTTTCACAGGAAAGTCATGGAAAGAATGGGTGCTTGAAGCTATTCCCAATAAATCTGAAATTGAAAAGCTTGATCCTGCATTTACTTACATAATGGAGTTTGTTTCTCCTTACAACAAGGTTGTGAGAACTTATCCTCAACCTCAAATGTATTTGTTATCTGTGATACAAACAAATACTGGCTTTGAATTGAGTATAGATCAATCTGATGTGATTGCGTCTGCACTTGGAGTTTTCAGACCAAAAAGATTCTCTTTGAAAGTTCCTGAAGAAATAAAACATTTTCTGACTGAAAATTCGAAATCCGATCCAACATTCGAGGGATTCGTATTGGTGGATTCGATTGGCAATAGAGTTAAGTTTAAAGCTGAAACCTATGTCAACCTTCATCACTTGGTAGACAACGGCAACATCTTCAATCCATCAAGACTTGTCCCACTTGTTCTAAATGGAGAGCGTGACGAAGTTGTGGTCTATTTACCAGAGGTTGCTCCTTACTTCGACCAAGTGGAAGAGGTTCTGTCTCGGGAATTCAACCAGATGATTGAAATTTGGGAAAAAGTCAAAGGGATTGAATCTCAAAAAGAGTTTGCCATTCAGCTAGTTGGTTCAACCCCATTTTCTTCGATTCTCTTTTCTGCTAGAAAAGAATCGGTTGATCCAAAAATTGTATGGAATCGCTCGCCAGAGTTATTGGTGAAAACACTGTTTAAAGCTAAGACACCCGCTTGTTTGGCATGAGAAACGAAAATTTTTGCTGTAAAGCATAATTTGGCATTGCAGGATTGATTTGACGATGCGATACTTTGTTTTACAGCCAAGATGGCAATGTGCCGTCTTTAATCGAAGGACAATAGGAAAGGAAGTGCATGATGCTCGTTTTATCAAGAAAGACGAATGAATCGATTGTGATCAATGACAACATCGTTGTCACAGTTTTGGAGGTAATAGGGAACAAGATCCGATTAGGGATCGAGGCTCCAAAAGCAGTGTCTGTGCTTCGAAGTGAAATTCTGAACAAGCCAGAAAAGATTCCTGTGTCGAAGTCGCCGCTTCGAGTAACAGCCTAAATCCAAAAATTGGAAAACAGCCTCGTCAAATTGACGAGGCTGTTTGTGTTTAATGAAGGATCTATTCAGAATGCAAGACGGTGTTGTTCTGGATCAAGTGCGACAGAAAATTGAAAAAAGTGGGTATCATGATCTTAGAATGATTCGCTGTAGTATTGAGGAAGTTGATCAAAAGAAATATGTGGTATTGCGTGGAGTGATATCATCATTCTTCTTGAAGCAACAAGCACAAGTCGTCATTCGTGATTGGACCAATGGTTATGAAATCAAAAATCTGATCTTTGTTACAGGACACAAAAATTTTTCTTAATGATCACTTGACATACAGAAAATGTGATCTACAATCAAAGTGAAGTTTGGATGTAAAGCAAAACAAAGGCTTGACACCCGCTTGTGAAGTGTGAATCCCCGTGTGGGGATCAAAATAGTAAGTTCCCTGTTTGTTTTTGGAGAGAACCCCATGTCACGACCTGCCAGCAGTTACACTGTTGCAATCCGCACCTTGCTTGACGAGCATGGTGGGAATTTGACCCATGCTGAGATTCGTCCCCTCTTAGCCAAGAAGGGATTCAACATCGCTGTCGAACCGCCGACGCTGAGCGATGCGTTTTCGCAGTTTGAACAATACGATGTCAAACTGGATGACGATGTTTCAGTTGCATCTGCTATGAAAGCGTGTGGATTTGACGCATCGGTACAGATTCTTGTTTTGCATGAAGCAAAAGCTCGTGCTAATTTCAAGTCTGAACGCAATAACTTCGATGTCACGAAGTACAATTGGAACAAGATGAAGCAGTCAGGCGACAAATCACCAAGTCGCAAACCTGTTTCCAGCAAGAACAGCAAAGCAAAGATGGCCGCTACGGTTATGCCTCGTCCAAAGTATCGTATTGAAGATACGCCGATTTCCACTACTGTCAAGCGTGGTCGTGGTCGTCCTCCAGCAGTTGTGACAGCACCAGTTACTGCTAGTGATTTTCTCGAATTTGTCGCTAAGAATGGTGGCGTCTCAGTCGTTCGGAATCGAATCACTGAACTGCGTCTTGAAGCTGACAAGATGGAAAGTGCTCTGAACGCCGTTCTGGATCTTCAGAAGCGTCTTTCCGACGCAGCGTAACTTCAGAGATCAAGCAGCATGAATCTTCATGCTGCTTGATCTTATTTTCGAAATTGATCGTGTCACTGAAACAGGTGCGGTGTAGACTTTATCGATTACATCATTCGCTTTAATGTGTGTCCACACTGGCGGAAAGATTATTCGACAAGAATATGCCGCACTTTTTGCTTCTGTAGCTCAATTGGTAGAGCGTCGATTTCTAGAATCGATGGTGTCGGTTCGAGTCCGACCGGAAGCACTTAAAATGGAAAATGAGTGATAAAATGAATAATGAAGAATTTGGAGAATCAATGAACGAACAAATCACTTTGGGCTGGAGCGAATTCGCTATTGCCAACAATAGTCTTAGCAGCGGAAATACTTACAGCGTTTTCTCTGAACAAGAAATTGTTGATTTGGTCCTTAATCATTGGGGTGAAGCTGTAGCAGGTCAAGGCGAGTCCACTTTGGATCGCAAAATTCTTGTTCCGATTCCGCCGCATGGATTTTTCTGTCCTCCCCGTGCCAATCTTGTGAGTGGTATGAGAGTGACTTCAGAAATCAAAACCAGACAAGCTGGAGAAGATCCGTACATCGAAACATATGTTGAAGAAGACGAAGCACGGCGTCTGAATGCTTTTGTAGAAATTCCAGCAAAGCGTGTTGATGTTGTGTGCTACAGTGCCTCGGCACTACTTGAGAACGACGGAAAGCGTTCCACCGATTGCCAATGGGAAATTGTTTGCCTGTTAGCGACGACAGGGGAACAAGAATCCATGATGCCTTTGGCGATGGCACGCAACTATCTGGAGAAGCCGGGCGGAACATTAACTGTTTATTCTGCTCGTGAGTTTGCTGAGTCAATTTACTATTGGGCTAGTCAGCGTGGCATCAAAGTAAAATTGGGTCCATCAAAACAGGAAGTTCTTTAAAGGCTTGAAACATGAATCCAGATTATTTCGAACGTGGAACTTTGTCAGAAATCAACGAAAGATTGTCTGCCAAATTGAAGCCGGGATGGAATGAAGGAAAAACAGATACGGCTCTTGTCTTGCTCGGGGCGACGAAGAAGCATGGGACCAAAGATACAGATCAGCCTTGGTATGTAGCTCATATTTGGAATCGTTGTGGCGTCCGTTCTGAATTAGCCAATTTACTTGGATTGCCTGTATGGAGTGAAACATGAAAAAAATTTGGCATGTCTTTATTCGTTGCATAAAATGTGGTCTTCCTTGGGGAGACAAAAGATGCAAGTGTGATTTCAATCATTGACACTCGCTTGAGTTCTTGATTTCTGGTTATTCTCCAGAAGGATGGAAAACGGCATTTGGCTGTGAAGAGGAAGACGACAATGAAGCGACGTAATTTTTTGACGATGTTGAGTGCGATGGTGAGTTTTATCGGTTTTAAACCGATAATTCCAATTGTTAATGCTGATGAGTCTTCTGTTGAAGGTTCTGATATTCTATGGGGCACATTCGGAAAAAACGGCAAAGAACCGCTGCGGTGGGTGAAGATTATGGATTGTGAAACTGATTATCTGCAAGCGATCTTGAGAACTCAATCACATGTTTATTTGAATGGACCACTTCTTAAGTCCATACAAAACATTTTGAAGTTTCGTGGTGCTGCCGTTCCTCCATTGAATTATGATTGTGTCCCAGATAAAAGGAAATGACACCCGATTGAGTGTTGTGACTGCATCTCTTTGAGGAAAAAATGAAAATGAAAATGACGATTGCGTTATTGACACTATGTTTAGTTGGTTGTCCTAATTCCGATGATCCAAAAATCATGTTGGCGAATAAGAATAATCTCGCTACTGCCGGTCAAGAGGTCGGTGTTTTGCCTGATGGGCGAAAAGTTATTCGATATGAATTGGATATGGGGAGAGAACACAACCATTGGATTTACGTCACCGATGGCAGCGTCAGTTTGAATCGTAAAGTGTCTTATGGCGAAGACTCCACAATGAACGATGTTCAAGTCATTATTGAAGGCAAGAAATACAATTTGTCTCCTATCATTGAGACACACCCGAATCGTTAAAAAATAAGTGTCGGTTCACTGCCAAACAAATTGCCCGAGTCTTCGAATTTCAAGTGCGTTAAGCATAATATTCTTCTGCGGAGATTGAACGATGGAAAAGAATAATTCAAAAGACAAGAATGTTGCAGAAGAGCCTAAACGAATGCAACTTCAGGAATGGTTCATGGCAAACATGCCTGAAATGTTTTACAACGAGCCAGCTACAAGTCAAATTATGTGGGTTAGAGACAATCTGTCTTACATGATTTGGAACAACGGTTTAATTCAACCTTTCATTGGTGACGTTAAGGATACTCTAACTGTAGACGGAACTCATCGTTCAAAATCGATTCTTCTCCCTGTCTATAGATTTGACGTGGAGGGAACAACATTCTGGATCAGAGGGAATTTTTACGATTGGTGTTTACACTGCAACAAACCTTTAGCGAAGCCATTTCCAGAATATTTGAAGCGGGTTCAACAACAGGGTTTTTATGAAGGAATGCCAAAAAGATCCCCATTAATGTTGTGCGTTACATCAAAGGAGTATCTGTTTGCCACTATCCTCTGGCTACTTACTGAGGGGTGCCTTCTGACTCCACAATGAACGATGTTCAAGTCATTATTGAAGGCAAGATCGTTGAAAGGGAAAAGATGAAAAGAGCAGTTGTTATTGAAGCAAATGGCACAATTCGACGTGCTAATGTTGATTACGATGAAATCAAACGTGAAATTGGCGGTTGGTTGGAAGGTCTTGATTTGAGAGATACTCGTCAATATTCATTCATCAATGAAGATGGAATTTCTCTAGGTCTGCCACGTAATGATGTTGCGACAGTCTTGTGCTTTAAGAACAACATTGGTCTGAGACCAGATGATTACATTAAAGGAAATATTGTGATCGTCGGTCCTATAGACAGTGATGGAGATTTTACGGATGTTAGCGAAGAATTTGCGTTGGAATTGGGAGTGTGATTTATGCAGAAAATTGAATACATAGAAGGAGATCTGTTTGCTGCGGTGAATAATGATCTCGATAAATCACCAATTGTCATCGCACATTGTTGTAATGATAAAGGTGGGTTCGGAGCGGGATTTGTTTTGCCTTTAAGCAGAAATTTTCCCATCGTCAAAGATCAGTATTTGGCATGGCATAAAGGAACAATTTGTTTGCCATATCAATTTGGATTAGGACAGACTCAATTCGTAAATACCGACAACAGAATTTTTGTAGCAAACATGATAGCACAAACGCTTGGTGGGGTTCGTCCTCTATTCTATAATCATCTGGCACAGTGCATGGACTCTGTTGCAAAATTTGTAATTGACCGCAATAATGTTGGTGAGCACAAATCAAGAATAATTGCTCCTCTTTTTGGTTCTGCCCTGTCTGGCGGCGACTGGAACTTCGTTGAGAAATTAATCGAAGACTGTTGGTTGCGAAAAGACATTTCAGTCACGATCTATTATCTAAAAGGACAAGAGCCGGACAGTGTGCTTCGTTCTTTGACACCCGCTTTATGATTGAGGATTGACTGTCAACTATGATCGAGTATAAGAGTGGTGATTCGGTTTATGTGCGTGGAACTTATGAAGGAAAGACATATGATTACGGACTTTGCCCTATCATAATAGTTCACTCACATGGTAGTGGATATATTGTAGACACTGAAGCTGATGGAGCAGTTTCTGTTGATAAAAGTTGGTTGTTTCCTTGCGACAAAAATGAAGAACCGGAGACACCCGCTTGATCTCTATACAATAACTACTCACAGGAGATCTTGATGAACGCATATCGCATTCCGGCTCTCAATTTTCCACGATTGCAAGAAGAAGTAAAAAAGCTCAATAAACGAGCAACCAAGCTCAAGACAGAGCCAGTTGTCTTGACGATATTGGAAACTGTGACAGAGAAGAAACGTAATGAGATAGTCGGATTTGATTACCAAGAGACATATCATATCTGCACAGTGATAGGTCAGGCTCCTAAATTGTCTGGCTGGACATTTGTAGCTGTGATTGAGCCAGTGTCCAATGGTGAGAACTTGGTGCGGGAAGTTCCGGGACAAAAATGTCCTGTGTCATTTCGCAAAGCAAACATGAATTGTGATCATTGCGCAGAAACTCGTAGACGCAATTCGATTTTTATTCTCAAAAACGAGAACAACGATCACAAACAAGTCGGTCGAAATTGTCTGGCAGATTTTCTTGGTCATGAACATCCTGAGTCTTTGTTGTCGAGAGCAGAATATATGCTCTCATTTGACAATATGATCAGAGAAGCACAAGAGGACGACTGGGGCAGAGGAGGTTCTACGCCGATTGTGGTAGCAACAACTGAGTATGCAATTACTGCTGCGGTTGTGATTCGCAGAATGGGTTGGCTGCCAAGATCCAAAGCAGGAGAATTTGACAGAGCGACTGCTGACATTGTATGGGATGTTTGCACAAAATCTTATGATCGTCATGTTCGTGAGATGATTCGTGAACATGATATTCATGCTGAAGAGCGTGATATCATGCAAGGTGAAGCTGCTGTTGAATGGGCGGCAAGCATTGATGATAACAATTCCGCAAGCACGTATCTGCATGATCTTGGCGTGTGTTGTCGTCAGAACTATGTAGATTTGCGTCGTCGAGGATTCGTTGCTTCTGTTATTCAGGCACATCAACGTGTTCTTAATGAATTGCAACAGAAAAATTCTGTTTCTAGCAGCGTCTACGTTGGAGAGTCAAAGAAAAGACAGGAATTTAATCTGACTGTTATGGCTATCAAACCGTACATGAGCGGGATATACAGCAAGACTTTGGTTAAATTCGTCGATGAAAAAGGCAACGTCATTATCTGGCGAGCGAGTGGATCGCCAGAATGGATTTCTCTTGGCAAAAAATTCACTGTGAAAGCCACCGTCAAAGAGAACGGTCACAGTGAATTCAACGGAGTCAAACAGACTGAGGTGTCTCGTGTGGGTCCAATTGGACTTGACGCAGAATTAGTCGAAAGTTAGACTATAGTTTATGGTACTGAGATAGTCTCATACCACAAACCCGTAGGAGAGATTGATGTTCAAGAATTTGATGTTGAGTGCAGTTGCATTGGTGGTGTTTGTCATCTGTGCGTCAAACGCAGAGTCGTGTCATCGTGTTAAAGTGCGATGCTGCGAACCAGTGTGCTCCGAACCAGTGTGCTGCGAACCAGTGAGGGTTCGGAGGGCAAAGCTGCGCAAGGCACATTGTGATTGCGTTAATTTAACTGTCGTTCCAATTTCGGCTCCGACACAGCTACCGGCTCCTTCGAGCAACTAAACTCGACGAGCATTCGATTTATAGACAAGAGCCAGAAAATTTCTGGCTCTTGTTTTTCATTACAAAATTTGCATCATGACACCCGCTTGTGTAGTATGTCAAAAAAAACGGAGAAAACAAAGATGACGGTTCGTAAAGGTTTCACATTTATTGAATTGTCTGTGGTGATTATAATTCTTGCATTTTCGGCACCGCTTAATCGGTTGGATTCTTTAAACATTTGAAACTAAGAAAGTGATAATTAAATGTTCGCAGTTGTAACTGAATCCCAATTACCGGGAAAAGAAAAAGGCTGGTACGTTATTAAAGATAATGTGGCGGTCACTGGACCATATGACTTCTTTTGGGAAGCCAATCAGAGAATGAGACGAATTTTATCTGAATCAGGAGATTAGCATGTTCAGTCCAGAAGATTATCAAGAAGCAGCATCACATGAATCAATGGGCGGCAAGTCCACGATTGGCGTCAAGGTTTTGTTGACACGAGAAGTTGGATTTGCTGACGGTATTGCTGAAGACGGAAGTTCGTACGAACGTCTTTTTTTTACAGATATTACTCTTTCTAAAGAAGAGTGCGCAATCGTAAGTCGTCATTGCGAAGAATTGAAGGAACAAATTTTGATGTCTCGTTACAGACGAGACCCTCAAGTCATTTTAAATAAGGATAACAATCAAAAAAAAATACTGGCTTGTTTTCCTAACATGTGGGTGACAATTCCGGTGAGTGAGTTTGTTAAAGAAATCGCCAATCAGTATTGCTCCCGACATTGTTGTGTTGAACAGCCATGGTTAGTCGTTACAACAAATCGTGGCGATATTACGATTGGATGGCGTAGACGTGTGATTTCAATTGATTGGTCTCAATCTCATGTAAAAGCCACAGCAAGAGAACTTTTTCCACTTGAAGATGTGACAAAAACAAATCATCTAATTCACGCTTGGACTTACGAAAAAGCCACAGAATACATCAAAAGGATTTTGAGTCATGTCTACATTTGAACGAAAAGTGATGTGTGATGAATGTCCATTTCGTGCAAATTCATTGAAGGGCTGGCTCGGACCTCACAGCATAAAAGACATTAAGAAGATCGTGCAGTCTGATGCTATATTCATTTGTCATGAAGAAATCGAAGAAATGAATTTTCGTGGCTTTAGAGATAAAGAAATTATTGAAAAAGGACAACATTGTATTGGCATCTTGCGTTACAGAAACAGTGTTTGCAAACGCAGCCGTGACAAAGAAACGTCTCAAGTTCAAGATGATCTTAAAACTGTGCCGGATCAGGATGTGATTCCGCCGAATAAGCTTCTGGAACATCATGACTTTGCACAAAAAGAAGTATAGCAACTATCCTTTGCGACACCCGCTTGTTTATCGTCAACAAACCATAAAAAGAGGATCATCATGAAAAAGAAACAATATACAGTTGGGTTTCGATCTGAGTTTCTTGGAGTTGCCGCTGGTAAAATTCAAAACACCCCCGTGGGAATTTTGACTTTGCGTCTGAATCCTAAAGAAAACAAACAGCCATTGTCTGTCATGTTTGATCGTCCGGCTTTAGAGCGTATGATCGAAGATCTGACTCACCTGCTGAAAACATCTAAAATGTTGCAGACAGGAGAACATCAGTCTGTGACTTTGGCGGAAGTTGAATCTTTGCATTCCAAACTTACTTAAAATGGACCGTGAAATGAAACCGTTAGTCGTGTTCTCTATACTTGTTTTCATGGTTACATGTAGTATAATTACTACTGTCATTATTAGTGTTCAGGAGATACACGTTCACTTCAGGAAGAAAAAGAAATTGCTGTTTACTCTCCAAAATGCTTACGTCTGATCGCAAGCTGGGATCATGGCGAACAATGGTGCAGACACCCGATTGATGTTCAGTTACAAATTTTGTAATCTGTCGCTAAGACGACGCAGGAGGATATAGCCGTGGCTGTGGATATAACATATACGACATATAATGAATTCAAGCAGCTAGATGAGACAAATACTGAAGATGCCGAATTTTGGCTTACATCTGGACTTAAACAGGGAGGCATTGAAGATCAGATTAAGAAGCTCCGAGAGTTGATGGCAATTATTGGAGGCGAATTCATAAAGCAGTATCCTGATCAGTTATCTAAGCTAGCTTATGCAATTGATTGCAAAGGTTGCGATTTCAAAGCGGAGGCTCCGTGTCCTACGCACTACACAATCACTAAGGTCGAAGCTTAAGCTTCGTAGGAGAATCAGCTATGCGAATATTCTTAATCGGTGCTATTCTAATAGCAGTATATACAATCATGTTCCCATCTCCTGATAAACCAAGTGTATATGAGCCTAAGCAAGATGGCCAATTCACTAAGGAGGAAGAAGCTCTCCTTATCAAAATGATGGTGGAGCGTGACGTTAAGATCCGAAATGGCACTTATAGAATTGGAATTGATCCATGAGTGAATTTGGGGCCGATTCCTGAGTCCAAAGAAGTGAAGATTGAACTCATTTCTGACACCCGATTGTAACGTGTGTCAAAAAAAAATTCATAGGATTAGCCATGTTTGTTTATGTTGTTATTTTAAGTCATAAAAACGGTGTTGACGCCTTCGCAAAATTCGAGCATCAAAATGCTTTGAAAGTCGCCGGAGCAATGATGTCTGAAACTCAATCTCTAGTTGAAATGGTGAATGAAATTGACGGTGATGAAGAGGGTTTGAAAAATCTCGAAATAATGAAAAGCCACATCGCTACGGAGCGAATTGAGGATGCAATCAAGATTTACAATCAATTGCAATATTCATTTTTTACTTCCGATTATGAGCATCATCTTATGATCAAAAAAATGGAAGTAACATGACTGTTAATGGCAAAACAAAAATTGTAAAGGCTCCACATGCACGACGATCTTGACAAGTTTTGTCCAGTATGTACTCCAGTATTTAATCGCAAAAAACCTGAAATCAGAGATGGTGTTCGGGTTGAAGTTTCTAAGAACTATTTCAGAACTGGTGTTCGGCTTGAAATAGTTTCTAGCAACTATTCGGGATGCGGTGTTGATATTTGTGTTTGTCCACAATGTCAAAAGAGATTTCAAGTTTCATATAGGGTGGATGAGATCATCCATTTGCCAGTATAATTCTCCGATTGAAAAGGTAGAAAAAATGTGTCTAGTTCAAAGAAAAGATTGTGCGATACCTGAAGTCAATGGATTTAAGATGTTTTCTCGTGACGGAACTGGACAGCTACAGTCTGTTTTCCTGCCAACATTTAAAAATGGTTTGAAGTACCTTCCCAATGTCCGCCTTCGAGTCGATGTCGCAGACGCCACATTCTTCGCCTTTGCTAAATTAGAAAATGCAATAAGTATCGCTCGCCAAGGCAGAAAGCGTTGGAACTTAGTTAACAGCGATATTATCGTATTGCCAGTTACTCTCTACGAAGTTGTTGCTCAAGGAAATTACCATGTTCGTAGCTACGACGTTCAGTGCTTGGATGGTTATTATGAGGCGTACGAATCAAAAGAAATATTAGTTCACGACTCTGTGGAAAGCCGCAATCAATTTTACGATGCAACCCTTAAACAGTGGTTAAGCTTAAAAAAATATGACATGTCCAAAATCGAAAAAGAAGCGTTCTCTGCTCGTGTGCCGCATTTGGCAAATTTCATTAAATGACACCCGCTTGGCAATTGTTCAAAACAACAAGGAGTCATTTCAATGCCAAAAATCAAATGTACTCAGTGTGAAAATGGCTGGGTGACAATCGAGGAAAATGGTTGTCAAATTCAAGATGCTTGCTATCATTGCGATAACACGGGATTCATCAATGGCGAAACATTCCGTCAAGACAAAATCGCAAGTCTTGCAATGTTACTTGCATCCTGTGCTGTTGCGAAGTTGAAGCGGATTTGTAATTCTGATCCAGAAAGCGAAGGATGGGTCTTTCATGCCGCAGAATCTGGTATGTCGGAATACGAATATACCACTGCTATGACTATGTTAAAATCCGACGATTTCGGACATTCATTGATTGAACTGGATGCCCTGAATCCGAGATTGATCACAGCGTTGATTGATCATGAAGACGAAAACAATGTGCAGACACAACAGCCAAAATTCGAACATCCAAAACTCAGGGTGATTTTGGAAGATCCAACGTCACCAGATGAAGTGCCGTTCTGAGACACCCGCTTGTGATGTAACACAACCAGTAATCGTTTCATGCAATAACCAAAGGATGAATCATATGTCTGCTACAATACAAGACAATCGTGTCGAGAACCGCAAGGAAATCGAAGTTATTCTAAAGAGCGATGATCAGACTGTTCGAAATTGGCTGCGATTTCAAAATGATTCCGTTCTTGGCGACATTTTGAAAGGGAAGTTGAATGGATGGCAAACTAACAAGCCTTTTGACAAGGATGTTAAAATCACAAGGAAGGTCAAAGATCTTGCTTCATCAGTTTTGAAAGGTCGAGATACTGCTACAAATGTTATTCGATTAGCGTTGGCGAAAGTGTTTCAACATCCAAACGCTGCTACTCATTCTCGTTGGCATATAGTTCCTTGTCGAACAGCGACAGGAACTATTGGCGTTTTGGATATTGCTCATGGCACAGCATGGGACACCACCATCGCATGTCCTGTGGAGGCAAAAGATTTGGGACTTGTAGACGAGGTTCACGCTGACGCAACTGGTTGCGGAGGAACTGTTGTATTTGATGGAGAAGTGGTTCAGAAAGATGGAACTGCTGTTATTGATGGAAAAATGATTTTTCCATCAATGCCACCAAATTGGCAGCAAATTGCCATTCCAACATGGCGTGGATATAAAGGTGATGGTCATCATACTGTTCCATCTGAACTTTACACTCAGGATGTTCCAACTCCACGTTTGGCGGCTTATGGTTTGATGACAATTTACGGAAAGCCCGGAATACCTCGACGTTTTTTAGCAGATTTTCAAAAGCAGTCCGCCACCAAAGATTGGTTGTTTGCTGATTTTGAACGAATCAATCTTTCGTGGTGGAAGATCACAAATGAAGAAACAAGTCGTTTGTTTGCGTTGGTTGAAGATTGGACTCAGCAGGTAATCCAAATTTTGGAACAGAAAATGACGACAGAAGAAAAGGCGATGGAACCACACAAACATCCATCTCTTTTGTTGAAATTCTCTAAAATATTGGAAGAAAATCAGTTCGCTGCGATTTGCGAAAAACGTAGTGCAGGAGCAGAACATGGTGCCAAATTAGCTCTTGAAGAGACAGGAATTTGGAATCTTTGGGGGGCAAGATCTTGGCCCGGTATCGCTATCGGCAATAGATCTGCTGATCATGTTGTCAGATTGTTGACAACGATAATTTACAATCGACTCATCCCAATTGCCGATGGACTCAAATGGATGATTCAATTTTCTGATCCAGATCGATGTTATAATATCGGACCAATGCAGAAAAACTATGAAGAGTCCTTGAGATCTGTTGGAGTACAGATTGGCAACTCTCTTTGTTGTGACTTCCCAAAATATGAAGACGTATTGAATAAAATGGTAGAGATCCATTTGGAAAATGGACCTCGTTTCTTTACAGATACAGAAGTTGATGAAGTGCCGCTCTAAGACACCCGCTTGTGATGCAACACAACTAGTAATTGTTTCGGAAGATGCCCGATTGACTTCCACTCCTGTGGATTGCAATAAGACAAAGGATAATTATGGGAATGAGCTTGCCAGACGACATTGGGTATCCCACAACAAAAGGTTTTGTTAAGAAGCATAATCGAAAAAGCAGGAAAATTTTCAAGAGAAAAAATTCCAAACAAAACAGAAAAAAGCCTCTTGATGTTGGTCAGGAAGATGGTCGAATGAATGTACTGAATTCAAATGTTAAATGCACGCAATTCTATCTTACTACAAGACAAAAGATGGAAAAAGAACATCATGATGATCAAAGAGGAAAAGATATCGACAGGGCGACAATCAGACGAACGGAGTCCGAATGATGGGGATTGAACAGTATTCGCAAGCTGAGAAAAATGGCATGAAGTGCGAAACATGTGGAGGCGAGTGCATTGATCGTTGTCCAGTTTGTGGTGCCCCTCAGTGTTGCCCAAGATGTTGTGACGAAAAAATGAACAGAGTCGTCTTTGTAGACAAAGATACTAAAGTTGAGATCACAAATAAATCTTCATTCGAACAAGGCAGAGAAACGCAAGCGCAATCCATTGTCCAAAGTTTGGGATTGGACCCTAATTGCGTAAGATTTTCAGTGAAACCATAAATTGCGTGGAAACGACACCCGCTTGTCTCTCGTTGACACACTAAACAAATCACAAAGGATTTGACATGGTAATCATCGGCATTAAACATATGTTGGAAGAATGCGGCGTTCCGGGTGGCAAGTCCGAGAAACTTGCCATTCTGTTGGAACAGGCTATGTCACACGGCATCAATGGAACGGAATTTCCACCATACACTGGATTCACTTCAGATGACATGTGTCTTGGAACACAGATTTCTAAGGCGATTTCTGAAAAGATTGCTAAACGTGGCAAGATGAAGCGTGAGTCAGAACTGCGTGTTGGCGACATCGTCGAACGTGCTGGGAATACTGGCGGATGGGGACAGATGCTCATTGTGAAGCATGACAAGTCAAAGCGTTTGCTCATGTTCAGTAGACCTTACGGTTCATTGAGCAGTGTTGGAACTACGTGTGCCACAATGAACGTCGGCATCGAAAATTTCGAAGCTCCATATAATGAAAAGGTTGAATGGCAGACACAATTCGTTGTTGTTTGTCGTGACACTGTAGCATTGATGAACGATGCCTTCTCAAATGTCAGATCAATCGATCGCAAGCGTCTTAACGCATACGTTAATGTGCTGCGAAAATCTTTGGACATGGAGCAGTTGGAAGTCAATGTAATCGCCAATAAGGAATGGGTTCATTTGCAGGAAGAGGCAATGTCGCTCGCCAATGGGCTGATCGAAAAAGAACTTGACGTTCCTTATCCGGAGTAACACTATGAATTGACTGCTATGTGGAATAATCATCGCATTATTTGGTTAAATAACAACGTTGATTGACACCCGCTTGTGGAATGTTCAGCAAATACAAATTTTGGAGAGAGAGTAATGTCAATGCGGCGTTTGATTATTATGGATGTATGCAAAAAAACAGGACTTCTAAATTATCCTCGTTGTGAGCATACGGATCTGCCAATCACTGCGATTGCTTCAGTTAGAGGACGAGGAAGAAATGCAATTGGACGCATTGTCTCGGCTTTAACGATCGATGGCAAATCGAGTGGAAAAGCATGGGACTATTTGACTGAGTCCGAGTCTCGTCAGTGTCGAATCGCTCATGCGATTCGAATCGCAGACAACAGAACTATGAATGGACGGATGGTTTCTCATACGGCTCACAACTTGAGAGCATTTTTGAGAGCGAGAATTCAGAATATTTGCGGAATAATGATGATGCACTCAGTGTCTGATGGATGGTGGTTACGAGCATCTTCTGTTTGGTTTTGGTCTGAGTATGGGGCGCTCATCAGAATTGTAGAAAAGGCAATGATGACTCCAGAGGGCGAAACAGAATCACCAAATTATACAGAATAGCAGGAAAACAATGAATCAGTTAATTGTTGAGATTTTTGATCCTTGGAACCAAAATTGGAAAAACTTTCGGGTTTTCACAGACAGAACAATTTTAGTGTGCTGGATGGCACGTAATATCGATCGTCGAGTACGTGAAAAATCGATCTAAGACACCCGCTTGTAATTAAGTAGAAACAACATGCAGTCAAAACCCGTCCTTATCCGCAATGAAAATGTCGATTATCTGGACAGTGTGTTGCTCGTCAACGGATTGCTTCAGGTTCTTCCAGCATCGATACTTTCAGAGATTCCTCAACTCCATTTGAGCATTTGGGGAAATAAGAAAGGTGTATACTGTTTTCCAACCACCGAACTTATTGAATGGTTGCGAGATCAAGTTTCCGATCGTAGTGCGATTGAAATCTGTTCTGGCACAGGTGTCATTGGAAGGGCATTGGGAATTCCAAGCACCGATTCTTATATTCAAACCACGCCAGACATGGTTAAATGTTACGCTATGCTCCATCAGAAGCCGATTTTCCCACCCGAAGATGTGCATAAGTTTGAGGCAAATGAAGCCATTGATCATTTCAAGCCAGAAGTGGTTCTTGGTTCTTACATTACTCAAAAATATGCGTTTGGCGATGAATTAGCACAACCAAAGATCGGCTCTTCTCTGTTTGGAGTTGATGAATTGGCTTTATTGCCAAAGGTCAAAACTTACATTGCGATTGGCAATGACACTTCACATGGCGATAAGAGGATTTGTAAAATCACTCACACAGTACATCGTTTTCATTGGTTGTTTACTCGTTCTTTGACGCCAGAAGAAAATCAAATTTCAGTTTGGAATTCTTGACACCCGCTTGTAAAGTGTCAACAGACAGGAACAATGTATGTATGAATGCGGCGAAATTGACATTCGATCCAAAGATAATGTGCGTGACAATGGCGAAGTATTTACGCCATTTGCAATTGTTGACAAAATGTTGGCACTGATTCCCGATGCTGCTTGGGATGATCCAGAATATTGCTTCCTAGAACCATCTTGTGGTAATGGGCAATTTCTTGTCCGAATTTTCGAACGGCGTATCGCTTCTGGGCTGTCAATTGAAGATTCCCTTAACACTATGATCGGGATGGACATAACTAATCAGAACATTCTTGATTGTCACTTTCGTCTGTACGAACGTGCTTGCTACCAGATGATGGTGGAGGGCATGTCCCCTCAAAACAGAACATGGTATTCTCATACCGTTCGAATTATCGCCATTGTTACCAACAATGTTTTCCGAGTGAATGACTCACTTGATTATATTAGTTCAGGAAAGCTTGAAGAAAAAAAGTTTTTCTTCTCTGATCCCAGTGGAAATCAACAAGTCCTTTCGACCAGCAATCAAGAGAAAATACTTGATAAGATCAAAGAGCAAGTTGTAAAATATAAGAAAAGCAAAAAGACTGGTGTGTTTTCTCCGTTTTTCAAAGAAATGGCATGATCAATACTCCTGAAGAAAATGATCTACTTGAAGCTCTGACAAAAACTGCAAAGGGTCGAATGCAGATTATTGAAGAGTTGTCAGTGGATCATCCTGAAAATTGGCAAACTGTATCGACGCCGTATGACATTGTGCGGGAGATGTGCGATTTGCTACCATCAGATGTTAGCCATTATTGCATCTTATTTTCACTTGAATTCTTAGAAGTGTTGATCAAAGAACGAGATGCTTGTCCATCTAACATCATATTCTTTGGAGACAATCAACTTGAAACTGATGTGGCTGCACATGAAATGATGTACGGAGTTCGTACTGGCGTGATTTCTAAGCATGAAATTGCTGGCAATGGATTCGATTGTTCTGTTTTAGATGGATTGCTACAAGAGGGGAAAAAATCCTTACTGGGGGATGATATGAAATTCTCGAAACTTGCTGTGTTGATGAATCCGCCATACCAGATTAGTGACGGTGGACACAAGAGATCGGCTAAACCAATTTATCATTTGTTTATCACAACGATAATTGATCATTTTTCACCTGATTATCTAGTGTCAATCAATCCTAGTCGTTGGATGATTGGGGGAAAAGGGTTAGATCCTTTTCGTAAAAAAATGATTTCCGATCGAAGGATCAAAGTGATTGTTGATGACATGAGTTGTTCTGGAATTTTCCATTCAGTTGTAATTCAAGGAGGTGTAAATTACTTTATATGGGACAAATCGCATGATGGTAAATGCTTATTCAACGGTGTTGAAAGACTTCTGGATGAAGAGGACATTGTTATTCGTGAAAATGAGTCTCGGTCTATTTTAGAAAAAGTTAAGAAAATTTCTTCTAAGTGGATTGGTTCTTCAGTCTCACCACGCAAACCATATGGTTTGGATGGCGAGGCTGAAGAAGTTGAAAACGGCGTTCCTTGCTGGCATAAACAAAGTATTGGACTTCGTATAGTTAGTCCAAATGTTGTAAAAGACGCACGTAATGATTTGCAAAAGTGGCGTGTTTTAGTTCCTTATGCGATATCTGGTCGAGCCGAATTCTCAGTGCCTCATTCTATTTTCTCAAAAAAAAGCACACTGCTGGCAAAGCCCGGAGAATATTGCACAGAAACGTATATTGTTTTAAAAAGTTTCTCAAAAGAAATAGAAGCAAAAAACTTTATATCTTACTTTAGAACTAGATTCTTTCGTTTTATGCTTAGAATGCGAACCGTGTCGCAGCATGTTACTCGCAATAATTACAACTGGGTTCCTGACGTGGAAGACTACTCTACCGCATGGACCGACAAAGAGCTATACGACAAGTACAATCTTTCCCGTCAAGAGAGACAATATGTTGAAAGCAAAATTAAAGAGTTGAAATAATTCTCAATTTTTCATAGATTTTGTTTGGAAACTTTTGAGATGTATGGTGGTGCCAGATGTGTTGGTTGTGGGCATGAAAATACAAAATCACTTAGTTTTGACCACATCAATGGAGGTGGTTCAGAACATAGAAAACAGATTGGAAACAATTTGTGTAGATGGATTAAAAGAAATGATTATCCAACCGGATTCCAAGTGCTGTGTATGAATTGTCAGTGGAAAAAAGAGTTCGCTTAATAATCAATTTATTCAACTAATAAATCGAAGAATGGTAAAATTGAAATGGGTTTCATCAACATTTTTACTGGTTCACCCAAGAAAGGTCCAGTCAAGAAAGAAATGACTAAAACTGGACTGCCACAAATTGTTGTTGCTCCCTACACTCCCAATTTTGACACATTTTATCATTGGAGCAAGTTCCATCGAGATCACCAGAAGGATACTCTCAAAGCAATGGAAGGTCAATCCATAGGGCAAATTTGTTTGCCCACTGGCACCGGTAAAACCCGAGTGCAAATTGCCGTCCATATTCAAGATATGATCAAGATGCTTCAAGATCATGAATATGGAGTGTTCACCACCAGTGCTCATCGTTTAGCTCTTTGTAATCAATTGCTGGAAGAAATGATTGCCGTGGCAGTAAACGCTGGAATTCCATTTGATATTTTGTTTGTGGGATCATCCCGATTCCCCGATGATAAAGTTCATGCCAAATTCAAAAACAAAGGCTTCAACCGTTATGTGAATGAGGCTGTTTCTACTACCCAAGGCGATGATATCAAAAGGGCGGTGAGGAAAGCTCACATGAGAGAGAGACATGTGATTTGTGTTTCCACATATCACAGTTTTGATAGGCTGAATGCACTAGACAAGATTGATGTTTGTACTTATGACGAAGCCCACGTCGTGATTGGCGAGGACTTTATGAAAAACATTCTTCAAGTAAGAGAAAAGATTAAAAGAAATTTCTTTTTCACTGCCACACGGAGAGTGCAGGGTGATTTCGAAGGCATGAATAATGAGGCTATCTTTGGGAAGATTTTGAGTGCTGTTTCTCCGAGAAAAATGATAGATGTCGGTGAAATCGTACCTCCCAAACTCCATATCATTAAACCTATCGAGGAAGGTGATTATGACAATCACACGATGTTAGTGAAGACGGTGATTGTTGGTCACGAACAACATCGTGTATTGGTGAATGAATCATCGTGTGACCCCGATGCCATCGGAGCAAAACTTCTGATTACCACCACTGGCAATCTCGAAATGTTTGAACTTCATGATGATGAAAAATTCCAGCAATATTGCCAAGGGGAAAATATCAATGTTTTTGCCTTCTCATCTGAAAGAGGTTCATTTATGAATTTTAAGTCAGTGAGTCGAGAGGAAGCAATGCGGCGAATGCGAGACATGGATGATACAGAGAATGCCATTATGCTTCACATTGACATTCTCGCTGAGGGCATTGATTTACCGTCTATCACTGGAGTGATGCCGTTTCGAGAACTCAATACAGGAAAGTTGCTTCAGACCATTGGTCGTAGTGCTAGACTAATAGCAGAAGATCGTCGTCGCTTATACAGTGGAGAGGTGGTGCCGAAGGATTGGAAAAACTATGTTAAACCTTGTTGTTGGGTTATTTTCCCTCAAAACTTTAAATCATTGGGCAATGCGGAAGCGATGAAGAAGGCTATTCACACAATTATTAACACCTATGCTATTCCTTCCGAAGAATACAACACTATCGACAAATATTTGGCGGATGTCGATGACGACGCAGATCGTATCACAGCACATGATACTCCTAATCGCAAGGACAAAGAAACTGACTTAACTCATTTGATTGAGGAAGTAATGATAGAGAAGTTTAGTATTTTGAGTACGATCAAGAACCCACTACAAGTAATCAAAAATTTATTTGGCAGATAACTATGCTTAAATGCACAAAGCTTCATTCCTATCCAAACGAATATTACGAACTATATGATTCATTCAAAGATGGCAGTGGCACTATTCGTAAGTGGGTCAATGCTGTCGAGAAGATTGGCAGAAAAGTCTTGAATAAAGATCCTGAAATCAATCGGGTTGAACTTATAGACCAACTGCCTGACGATTGGACAGTTGATTTTATTGATAATAACTTCATTGTCAATGGTCCTGAAAATCCAATCGCTCTTTATGTCATGCGTACCATCGGGGCAACGTTGGATCGTCAAAATTGGAAAATGACTGTCGATCAATTAGCAGAGTATATCAGCAAGGAAGAATTGTATAAATTCAAAGGCAACATGCTGGAAGTATTATCTGAAATATTTTTCAGTGTATTCCAAGGCGATGAAGGATTGGGAGTTAGGGAATATACTCCTGTGGAGATCGGAGAAGACTTTGGTGTAGATGCAGTGGGCGTGAATGTCAACGGGCATCGAGTTGCCATTCAAGTAAAGTACCGATCAAACCCTGATGATTTAATTTCATTTTCCGATATTGCTAGAACCTTTACTTCGGCTGTTTGTCAGATGAATATTATGGATGTGGTGAACCATGATAACACTGTCTATTTGTTTACAACATCAAATGGAGTTACCGCTGCTTACCAAAAGGTAATGGGCAGAAAGTCTGTTTTAGTCACCAGAGGCATCATTTCAAAAAAGATCGACAACAATCAAAATTTTTGGAAATCAGCATTCGAAATGATTTCAGAAACTTTGAAGATATGAAGAAAATCAAATTTCAGTTTGGAATTCTTGACACCCGCTTGTAGAACTGACAATCCACAAAAAATTAACTTTAATCAGTAGGATTTCGAACGTGAGTCTGAAATATGGAATCAATGAATCACCTGAAGAAATATACGGTCAAAATGAAATTTACTCAAGAGAAGATGGCATCAAAGCTATCATTGCTTTGCAAGCCTATGTAGACATAGTAGAATCTGTAGACGAAGCAACTACAGGTTGGGATGATATGGATGAACATGCAAAGAAAAGCACAACTGATGCACATAAGGCTGTTTGTGGTGGATTTCCTGACACGATCATCACGATCCCTTGTGATTATCGGCACGAACAAGGAGAAGCATGTAAAAAAGGAAATGTACTTATTTACGGAGAAATGGGAGGAAGGCCGCCAGAGACAATTGTTTGCCCAAAGTGCAAAGGTCTTGGGACAATAGAAGTTCCAAAGTCGGAAATCATGATTGAAATTTCTGATCGTCAAGATGAGATATTATGGATCAAAGATGAGATCATACGTCTCGAAAAATTGTTGAAATGACACCCGTTTGTTGGCTATCAAAACTCTCAAGGAAGAAGTAAAATGATGAAGCATCTGGTGATTCTTGCAATGTGCGTTTTTTTGAGTGGTTGTATCGGGCTGCATGGTCCTGTTTACACAATCCCTTGTTTGTCTGTCCCTGTCCCTGTGACAAGAGCAATTTCAGTTCCCTGTGTGACTGTGAATCGTTATCACAACAAGAGAAGCATTCGTCGAGAAAAAATGGCGTGTAGACAGCATTTTGACAGATCGATGCGAATTCGGAGGTAATATGTATACAATAGACGGTATGATCGAGCGACTTCAAGAGCTAAAATCTGTCGCAAAAGATGGCGGAGAAACACCAGTGGTAATTAACATATCGGATCACGAATCCGAAGCGGCTGGTCATGGTCTGTACACCAATGTTGGTTATGTACGGAGTCATTTGTGAGAAAAGTTGAAGTCACGATCGAAGTCACTGTTCCTGACGACATGCCGGATGTTGCAGTGTCTACTTTGATATTAGCCATCGTAGAGACCGGCATGAATTATTCCGAACTAGACGGTCTGAAAGACGGTGAGGTTAAGATTGGAATTCCATACGTTAAGAGCGATTGGAATCCTTAGACACCCGCTTGCTGGATATCAACCAATGGAAAATTCTTGGTTGTCACTAGAAAAATAACCAATAATAGCATTCTATGGAGAAATCAATGACGACAAAAACAGCGACAAAAGTTGAGATCACAGATTTGATGGACCATGAAGAATTGCTCTTTCTGTTTCTTAACTATGTTGAGCAGTGTGTTGAAGACAACTCTATTCGCAACACAATGCGACCAATGTCGTTCGATGAATGGTACAATCTGAAATATCTGCCAAATATCGAAACTCTGACACAAATTGTATCTCTAAACATTGACTATAACATGTCTGGAGTCTACGGAAAAGAAACCGTAGAGTGTCGTGTTCCAGCAGAGACTGTTGGCGAAAATAACGGTGGAATTTTTCAAATTGAAACCTTGCGAAGAGTTGCCGAGAAATTGGATCGCAAGAAATACTACTCGGAAAATTTTATCACTTATGGTGATAAAATTGTTTATCGCTGGAGTGCTGACATTTAGACACCCGATTGCAATACATGGAGAAAAAATTGGAAATTCAATTCAACGAAAGTGATGATTGGGCTGCTGTTCAAGCTGCTGAACAGTGGTGCAAAAAACATGGAATCAGTGTTGGAACAATGCAAGGTGAAGCACCAAGAGGATTGAAACGTGGCAAGTATAATATTGCCAAGTGGCGGAATCTTAGCAAGAGTGATATTAAGTTGCTTGATGGAACAATAACAGGCGAGATGCGTAACGGTCCAGTTTACATTGCAATCACAGAACCGGAGAAATTATGAAAATTCAGCGTTTCTCTGTGTTTTTGACTACAGATGACGGGATGATTGAAGCCGAAGCTAGACCGAGTGAATTCGGCGTGTCCGTTGGTCTTCATTACAATAAAGATAATCGATCACAATATCACAACAGTGTGATTACTGACTATAACGAAGAGCCGATTTTAGAACAGATTTCAAAACATTTGATTATGTCTGAAATTATCCCAGATGCTCAAAATATGGCAGAACTTCACAAAGCAGTGTTGTTGGTTAAATCACTCGCCAAACTTTCCTTGAACTGATAAGACACCCGCTTGATCACCGTAAGAAACAGAACATCAACGGAGAACGACAATGCAGATATCTGACCTCAAAAACCATATTGCTTTGACTCTTGTAAAAGACGACGATCGTGTAATGGCGGCTGGACCCCTCTCTAAACAACCTGCCAATGTGCCATATCGGGTTGTCATTGTGAACTGTGGAAGCAAATTCTCAGTTCATAATCAATACTTCTCTTCCTATGGCGATATCACTGATTTGGCATTCGATTGCACAACTCGGTTCACAAGCTATTTGGAAAATGGCGAATACTTCGAAGCACAAGACTTCGTCAAATGTATTGAACGATTCGCTGAACGATGCAAAACAAACGCTGAATCTTACACAAATACGGAGAGACTCGTGTGATGTGCAGTAAAATTTGGGAGGAACCAATCCGAGAAATTGCCGACCGTATTGAACTTTCAATTTTCGAATGGTATTTCTATAACTGACACCCGCTTGATTTGTGTGAGTTGCTTATGTCGAAACGAAAACCTTGTGAAAGTTGTCCATTTCGAGTAGAATCGAAGCTGGCGTACGATCATGATGCCTTGGAAGCAATCACAGACGGACATCAGCCAAATTGCCACAAAATAGTTGGAATGGATGCACTGTTCAATAAAGCTTCATTGTCTTCACACTGTATGGGATTCGAAAGTTACAATTCAGGTGTTTTTGGTTTTGTGCTACCAAACAAGGAATAATCAAGTGTCAAACATCAAATCACTCGCAATCTTCGGTGAATGCCCATTCAACATCACAGATCATCATGATGCACGTAAATTTCTGGGTCAGTTCAATGGACCGACCTTCGGATTTTGGATAAAGTACATTTCAAATTCTACTGCTCGTACAAACAAATATGGCGGCAAAACTGCCTATTACAATTTTTGTATCACTGGACAAGAGGCTGTGAGCGATAAATGGATTGAAAATCTGTTGCAGGCTCTGGTAAATTGTGGATCGACTATTAACACTGCTGTGGGTGGCGATGTTGAAAATGGCGAGAAAGATATCCCGTTGGTTATTCCAAAAGCTTCGGAACATCCAGAGTTTGTGTGCGAACTTCGAGTCTCTGTTCAAGATATTCGAAAACAATTCGACGAATACGATTTGCGTTCGTGGCTCGAAAAGAAATTGGTGGTCGGTCTAAACGACGATGAAAATGCTGCCTGTGTTTCCGTTGATGCTGTACTAAAAACACTTTCTCCAGCTTAGGAAGCTGTAATGACACTTATTCTTCGTAAATGTAAAGCGGATGGATCTTCAAGTCACTCCTTCTCGTACGGAAACGTAGGTGATACAGTCACTGCCCCAGTGTGGGACAGCGAACCAGAGTGTGGCAATGGGCTGCATGGTCTCAAGAATGGAAATGGAAGTTGGGGTTTGCTACATGGATGTGACTGGATTGTGATAGAGGCTGTTGATGTTGTTGATATTGACAAACGAAAATGTAAATTTCGTACTGGCACAATAATTTATCGAGGAGCTAAAGAAGGGCTAGGTCAATATGCGACCCTAATGGCAACTGAATCAGAATCAGCTTATAATTGGGCAGTGTACATTGGTGACAAAGAAGTGATGATTGATCGTGTCACGGATTCAGAATATGCTTATAATTGGGCGAGATACATTGGCAACAAAGAGGTGATGATTGATCGTATCACTGAATCGCAGTATGCTTATAATTGGGCAAGAGAAATTGGCAACAAAGAGGTGATGATTGATCGTATCACTGAATCGCAGTATGCTTATTATTGGGCGATGAACATTGGTGACAAAGACGTCATGATTGATCGTGTTACGGAATCAGAACATGCTTATAAGTGGGCGAGATACATTGGCAACAAAGAAGTCATGATTGAGCGTGTCACGGAATCAGAATATGCTTATTATTGGGCAATGAACATTGGCAACCAAGAAGTGATGACTGATCGTGTCACGGAACCAGAATGGGTTTATCTATGGTCGAGAGACATTGGCAATTGAAATTCTATCTGTGTTTCCGTTGATGACACTTTCTCCAGCTTAGGACTTTATCATGGCGGTTATGAAAAACTTTGCTGGCTCAATCATCTGGCAATCGACTGCTCAAAGCCCCATCAATGAGGGACAGATTACATTGCCAGATGGAGAGCTTCGAAACGTAGTGCATGAGCGATTGAGTTCGATGGTACATGTGGCTAACAGTCCTTTCTTCACTGGATCAGACAAATACTTTCTTGTCAAACCAGACAACTCACGTCAAGAGTTTGCGACTTTTGATGATCTGATGATGCACGGATTAAATCAAACACGACTTGAAACTTGACACCCGCTTGTTGATCGTAACGACAAACAACAGGAGAACAGGAGAACAACAGGAGAACAACAGGAGAACAACATGTCTGAACAATTCGATCCAACTAAGTTCAAAAGCTATCGTCATTATTCATCAATGCTTTATATTGATGAGAAAGCTACGATTGTTACTATCAAAAGGGGAGATCCCCTGTTTTTTCGCAGAGTTGATCATAATGCGAAGATAACTGTTTATCGTGGTCACATTATATGCAAATCACTGTCAGGTATAACAACGTTTTCGGACACGGGAAACGCTGCATCTTTGGTTTGTGCGTTTGATGTGCGTACCAAAGACGTTCGTTGCATAAACAGTGATATCACTGCGATGCGTGATGCCAAAAAGTTCATTGATGAAAGAATGGACAGTCCTAAAACAGAATCTCTCACTCTGCATTACTCTGTAGAAACCATAAACATTCCGATTCAGGTTAAAGTCGCTGCCTTCCGTGACAAAGAAGGCAAAGTCACCAACACTGAGATGACTGACTTTATTCATGTTGGAGGCAATGATGAACGTCAGTGGACAGATCCTAGAGAAACATTCATGAATTCTGTTTCTAACATTGTTGCTCAAAGTATCAACAACAGGTAAGACATGACAGCCAACAAGTTTACTTTCAAAAAAGAAAAAAAAGAAACAGGACTTGCCAGTGTTGGAAATACAAATCCAAACACTGTTATCAAACTTAATAAATTAGAAGTTGGTTTCATCTACGGTCCTAATTGGCAGTCAAAAGACAATTTGTGGGGCGTTCGCCTCATGAAAAAGGGTCTTGAAAATGACTGGCAGTGGACTAAGCTTAAAGCCAAATTCGATAACGAACCGGCTGCAAGAGAATTTCTTAATCAGAATTTTCAGAAGATTGTTGATATTGGATTGCATCAGGAGAATGACTGAAATCATCGTTTTCTGTAGAAAGAATCGCAATCATGAGATACTGTTATCTTGGTCCAGTAATTTTCGCTAAATACACACCGCAAACAACTTCTGTTCAGTATCGTGGTTGCGGAAATCAAAAATGCAAATATTGTAAATGCACACAAAAGGGCAATTTTTGCAGTCAATGTGGCGACAAAATTTCAGATTTGCAGGCAACAGAAACAGTTCAATATCCCGATTGTGAGGTTCGTGGCAGACTGCTGATGTCGTTGGATTTATCTGAAGATTCTATCTGTTTGCAAGAATTTGGAAATGTTCCTAATGGATATCATTTGTTTCTACCGAATCAAAATCATTTATTTCTGCCGAATCAAAATAGAAACAATCCAAGAGATTTTGAGAGTGAAGAAGAAACATTTGTTGATTTTTCAACGATTGACATTCATAGCGAAATTGATTGGTTGAATCGTGCGTTCGTCAAAGAAATTGAAGCTTTTCGAACACTTTATCAATCAGTTGAAGTTCGTTGGATTTCGATGACATACGACGCATGACACCCGCTTGTTGATTGTACTAAACAATAAAATCATGGAGAACAATCATGTTCGGTTATACAATCGACACACCTCAAGTTCGTTATTTTGGTGCTAGGGCGATTTATCATAGTCAACGCATTGACTTGCTGTCTGATCGGATGACTTGTTCTATGGAAGATTCCACTGCTCAGAATGCCTTTATTTTCTGGATCAATCACCGTGCATTGCCTTGGCTAAGGGCGGAAATCGAACGAATTGGACTTGCTCACGATGATCCGAAAGTTCTGGTTTTAAGCGAATTTAAGTATGAATTGCGTGCCAGCACAAACAAAAGCTATGGTTATCTCTACATCGGAGCTATAGAACACACAATGGTGGAGGGTCCGCCACGTTTTAACACAGCAAGTGATAAGATGGAACGTGTTGTCATAATTCGTGACGAGAAAATTGTCGTCTCTGAAGGACTTGTCCCTGTTGGGACAGAAGGATCTGTCAGCGTAAACGGAATCGGTCCCGCCAAGGTTGTTGGCTACTTCAATGAAAAATACTGTGACGATTACAAATTGGCTTGTTTGCTGCTGGAATTGCAGAATCCTCCTAAGTGGTGGATTGATCAAACAATTGCTCATGATATTCGTTCTGCTATAAAGAGCGGAGAAATAGCCTTGAAGAAAGGCAGCAAGACGGAACCGTCATCCGCTTCTTTGAAGGAATTTAAGAAAAATTGGAGAGTAAAGCCTGCCGTATTTTTTCCGAACGACTTCGCAACCAAAGCTGCTTAGACACCCGCTTGTTAGGAGCAAACAATGAAATCAAGACTACATGAATTGCAGAATCGACATCAAAATGCTGGATTAAACGGCGTGGCATTGAAGTAATCTTTACGGAAGAGTCCTATACCAGTAAAGCAAGTTTTTATGATCGTGATCCATTGCCTAAGTACGGTGAAGATAAACATGAATTTAGTGGCAAACGAAAACATCGTGGCTTATATCTTAGCAAAGATGGCTTTGCTATTAATGCTGATGTGAATGGAAGTTTGAACATTGGACGAAAAGTAATCCCTGAGTTCTTAGGAATAAGGGATAGGAGCCTTGCCGCAAGGCCAGTAGTAATTAACCCATTGAAAGCCTAACGGAGAAGGTTAGGTGGTTAATTGCTCAAACGAAAAAATTTGCATAATGAGAATTAAGTAGATTTTTTAGAACGGTAGACACCCGCTTGATCAATGTGGTTCAAAAATTAACTTTTCTGGAGAATTTTGTTATGGCTATTAAGTTTAATGCTGGCGTTGTTCGTCGTGGCGACTTGTTCTTTGTTGATCCAACTCAGATCATCGTCAGAGAAGAACTCCGAGGACGAAAATTCGCTCCGGACCCAGAGAAAATCATTGAAATGGCAATGTCCATTTTTGATGCTGGACAGCGTCAGCCAATTGAATGTCGTAGAGTCGGAGAAGACAAGCGACTCCAAGTGACAGCAGGGTTCACGAGAACCAATTCAGTTCGATTGATCAAAGAGGGCTTCATCGGAACTGATGATGTTCATCGTCATGATCCCGAATTTCAGATTCAGGTCAAGGTCGTTGAGTGCAACGAAGAAACTGCGCTGAAAAACAACATCATCGAAAACGCTCATCGCAATGGCACAAGCGATATCGATGATGCTCACAATCATAACCGATTGCGTGAAACTTACGGATACAGTGACGTCAAGATCGCAGAACTGTATATGTACAAGGGTACAGTTAAGGTTGGTCGCCTGCGACAGTTGCTCTCCCTGTCCGAACAGGAACAAAGACTGGTTCATGAAGGAAAGTTGCCAACGAGCGGGGCAATCGATCTTCTTGCCTTGAGTTCTGAGCAAAGAACGCAAGTTATTGCCGATCTTCAGAAGGAAGATGGAAAAATCAATGGCAGTTCTATCACTGATCAGGTGCGTGATCATATGCTGGCTGATGCAGAATCAAAGATCAGTAGCGATGGTTTCCAGTCTCCACCGGAACCAACCAAGTCGGTTGCTCGCAACATGCGAAACATCCGTACATTCTTCGAGAAGCTGAAAGACAATGAAGAAAAGGACGATTCTGTTCGTCGCTTTGCAACAGATATCTTGAAATGGGTCGGTGGAAAGTCGTCGGACAAGTCAATGGATAACGCCTTGTCTCGATTGATGGAAACAAGTAAATTAACGGACGCTGTTGAAAAAGCGGCCTTGTCTCGATTGATGGAAAGTAAATTAACGGACGCTGTTGAAAAAGCGGCCTAATCCGTTTCGAAGAAATGGACGATAGGGATATCCCTATCGTCCATTTTGACACCCGCTTGCTAAGGAGAAGATAACATGCACTTACTGTTGAAAAATATCGCATGGAACACGGAAGGACAAACTCCCGAAGAATGCTATCTGCCAACGACGGTTATTGCTCTCGATGCCCCTGATACTCTCGATGCTGATTTTCACGAAGCACTATCAATTGTGCTTTCTGAAGCATTTGGTTTCAATCATAAGGGCTTCGCATTGGATGGATTCAGTGAGAATGGTGGACGCTTGAACGAAGTTCAACGCACCCACAAAGGCGGAGGGTTTTTTCCAGATGACCTAGCAACTATTTGGTGCCCCAAGTCAGGACGAACATGATCGGATTCAAAGTTCAAAAAAAACAATGCTCAACATGTATTTATCGTGCCGATTCACCTCTTAATCTTAAAAAATTAGAGGGGCAAATCTCCGATCAATATGGTGGATTTACTGGACACAGAATTTGTCATCATTCTGATGATGCCTGTTGTGCTGGCTTTTGGGCAGAACACAAAGATCAATTCCAAGTTGGACAGGTCGCTCAACGACTGAACATGGTTGAGTTTGTTGATGATAATAACAGACACCCGCTTGATCAATGTTCAAACACAAACACGGAGATCATCATGATTGAAATCACAAAAACAAGTCGTGGATTTGGACTTGGCGAATTTGCTGACTCCAAAGGGGTAGATTGCTCGATCCAAGAGTCTTCTCTAGCCACTGAAGCAGCCATTTGGTTCGGGGTGCAATCAGCCAATCCGCAGCGGATCGAAGGCGAGTTATTGGTGTCTGTAACGCCACCTGTTGATTCAATACCAATAGCAGGCGTTCCGGGGATGAACCATGATATTTTATATCATACTCGGATGCACCTGACAATTGATCATGTTGAAGATTTGATCAAGAACTTTGATGAATTTTTGACAACTAAGACCGTCCAGAAACGATGCTTTAAGGATCGTAATGGCATTGACTGTTCCATCCAACTCACAGACAATCGTATAGAATTGGGATGTGATGATGCTAACCCACAGATTTGCGATGGTGGTTGGCGTCCTGTAAAATTTCCTGAAGGCACGACCTTCACCACACATGTGTTCTTGGGGGCGGACAAGATTGTTGCATTGCTTGCCATAATGCGACGATTTGTAGAAGATGGATCTATCTGTTAGTTAAGACACCCGCTTGCTAGGTGAGAAGAATACAAATTTTGCACTGGAGACATTTATGATTCTGGCAATTTCTAAAACAGGCGAAATCATCGGAGCCATCAACCTTGATCAGTACCAAGGTGCAGAATATGAATTTCCATACGGTTGGAAAGAATTGATTGACTCTGGAGTTTCATTTGATCAAGTTGATTTTGAACCTATTTCAACTGAGCAAAACGACGCCATTCTTAGCTTCTATCAGCCAATGACCAAGGTTCGCAATGTGTTATATGCCTATCACGGTGGCGGATCTGACGGATGTATTTGGGAGTGGAACTATTCCTACTTCGATGAAAACGGGGAATTCTGGAACATCTACAGCAGTGGCTCAATGGGCTGTTTCACAGAAAAGGCGATGATCGAACGGATCAAAGAGGGTAGAGATATCGAAGAAATAAATCTGGAATCCGAATTGGAACGGAATCACTTCGCCGACAATGAAGCAATTAAAGGCGTTGTGCGTTGTGCGAAATTTTTCGCAGAAAACAACATCGATGTAAAAATTCGTCCAAAGTGCAATTATTGCGGCGAACGATTCGCAGCGATTGAAGCCAATCATCTCCACGCCCCCCATAATGTTGGCGGAATCGAAAGTTCTTCATCACAGATTATTTGCCAGAATTGTTGGGACACGCACAGTTGCGATGGATGCGACGAATTCTTTGGAAAAAGAATAGTGTTGGTGAGAACTGAAAATTATCAACACGCTTGCACGTGTTGTGCTCAAAAGGATGCAGAGCGTGAGACACCCGCTTGACTTTTAGTGAAAACAATAAACTTTTGGAGAACATATGAGAATTACCTATCGGACATTGGCGTCTTTAATTGCTTTGATGAATGACGAACAGAAAGATTCTGACGTTACGGTCGAAATCCCAACGGAAGGAAATTCCGAATGTTATTCCGCAGAACTGCGACTTGCTGGCGAAGACCACGATGGCGGTTTAGACGATGGTCATCCCTTGTTCTATGTTCACAGTCTATCCGATGATGAACAGGTGCGAGTGAGTAATGCGGCTGCTGTTGCCATCGAACTCGGACTCTATTGAGCCGGGACGATCAATTGCTTGACCCGGACTCTTGCTTGACACCCGCTTGTATGGTGTAAGCAAATAATAAAAATTTTGGAGTTCAAAATGGCAAAACACGAACCACAACCAAGAACTGACAAGCAGATCAATCTTTCTGTACGAGTGATTCTTGATGCTCTTTATTTGACAAACAAAAAAGAATCTCTTATTCTAATGCGTGACGATGACGCTAAGATTTATCTGATTCCATCCGTCATGTCGCCAGATAGCACAGAAGACAAACGACGTGGAGCAATGGGAGCAATTGAATATCAGGTGTCTGATGGACTGCCCGGAGGACGTTCCAATAGTGTCGATTTCTGGAACTTTTCTGAAGCTGCCAAGTTTTTTACTTTGGTCAAAGAAAATGGTTGGTTGGGAGCACATACTCTTTTTAATGATGATAAAGACAGATTACTTGAAGATGGATTTGATCGTGAAAATTACGAAGACCTTGCATTTGTTCCGAGTCTGATCGCTGAGTCAGTTTGTGCAAAACAATACACTGGTTATGAAATGGCAGATCCATCACCAGTTCATGTTTGGAGATATGAGACCGCAAGACTTGCAATGACTCGGTCAGAAATTGTTGAATTTTCTGACATTTGCGATGAACGTTGTCGTGTTGCTTATGAAACAGATGCCCGATGGTTCAAGAAATGTCTAAAAGATACAAATCACGGACTCCACAAATTGCATGTCTGGATTACTCATTGGATGGTGGCATACCTGAACGATCCGATTCAATTCAAAAAACAAAGCTCAAATGAAGTGACACCCGCTTGTTGATTGTCAAATGATTCGATAAACACCAACTAGAGAGATAACTATGAAAAACGCAGATGAACTCGCAGAAGATTTTGCTGCTGAATTTAGCGACTTTGCAACTAGCTACAATTCAGAATCAAAGAAACTGGCTATTCAACGGATGCTGCGAGACCATCGCACTTGTCAGCAATCTATGATGCGTTTTTTCATGATGTTCGTTGAAGGAATGGCGGAAAGTCGAAGTGACCTACGCAACGAAGCAACTGTTGAACTTGCTAAAGAAATCATGAAGATTGATTCTAAAATAAGAATCTTGCCACACATATAACGGAGAATCGCATGGGAGACACTCGAAGACATTGTGATCATGATTGGAGACCGGGAAATCCTGAATTCGATCGTCTATTTCCGAACATAGTCAGTCGGAAACATCAGGAACAAGATCGACCGCCGAAGGGCTTGCGTAAGTCCCACCGATTTTCTAGTAGAATGAAAAATCGACGTGAAAATCTTCTGCAAAAAATAGACCAACTCAGAGATAAAGAAGCCCGAGAAATCTGACACCCGCTTGTCAATTGAAGGAAATGAAAATGGGAATGTTTTCTTGGGTATGCAAAGGGTGTGGCCACGAACTAAAGTCTGGCGAATTCGTTCGCATGAACGGTTATGTCGGCGAATATGATGGCTACGGCAATGCCGGTGGCTTCACTTACGAAAATAATGAGCCATCATGTTGGCATGTTCGTTGTTACAAAAATGCCACCAATGAACAAAAACTGAACGATACTCCTAGCAAATATGCACAAAATCAAGGATTCGGACACACTGCTCTTGAAAATAGGGAGTTCTACGATCCAAAATACAAGATAATGTTTCTACCTGTCATCTATGTGGATCACTACGATGGCGAGATAGAGAAAACAATGAGACAAGAGTGGTATATTGTTGACGGAGTTCTAGTTGACCAACTTCACTATGAATCATTGTATGAAGTTGCAGGCGGCGAGGGTGGCGTCACTGAATCCATGTTCAAAGATCGGGCTGATGACTGGTATGACACAGCCAATAAAGAAGAACAAGATGCTTTCTTTCAACTGGTTGAAGAAACAGTTGAAAAACACATCGGAATGAAGCGACCACGCACCAACGTCAAATGGTTCGATGATTTCGAGCAAGCAAAAACAACTGTTGAGGCGTTGATCCCTTCACTGCCAAATCCAAATTGGGGTTACGAACTCGTGATCTTTGGAAAGCAGCCTAAAGCCAATGGATTGTTCTACAAATACAGTAAAACACCCGGATTCAACATGGTCGATATTCCGGGAAAATTTTATCCCAACGGCAAATCAAAATTAAATTTCGTTTTCGACGACACCTTCGAGGAAGAAGTTGCGTTTATGCACAACACACCTGCGAGCGATACGGTAAAGCCATATTGACACCCGCTTGCAAAACAGGAGAAACAAATGACGCTTTTAGAAAAATTGCAAAGACCATCAGGGTTGTGTACTTCTGTCTGCAAGAACCGATCCGAGAATGCTGATCGAATTAAGGCAATTCTCGATGCGTCGCTAGATGACCAACTTCTTCAGAAGGCATCCAGATCTAATGATGATTGGAACGATGTTCACGGACTTCCAATGGATTTCAAATCGTTCAGATATCGGTTTCAACAGTAAAACACCCGCTTGTTAATCGAAGGAATCAAAATGAGTCGCCAAGAAATTGAGCGTGAGATTGAACGGAAGAAACAAGAACTGGATAGTGCTGTTCAAAAACTGGCAAAAGCCGACGCTGCTTGTGGTCACGTCCAGATGAAAACGATGACATTTATCAAGAAGGATATACCAGTCCGGGAGATCAACCCGGAACAATGGGAGTCGATTGGAGAGGTCCAGTCTATGTGCCAGCAAAAACAACGAAACGATGGAAACGAACCTGCAATAAATGCGGCAAAGTAGAGTTAACAGGCTCTTCAAATACCATTACAAAAGTCGTTGAAACACCTCGATGGTGAAAAAATCAAAATGGACATTGACCAACAAATTTCAGAAATTGGCTCTCGTCACATGAAAGCCATGCTTGCAGAAACTGTCAAAATCCAGACAGAACACTATCAGGCAATGTTCCCCGATATCAAAATCACCACAGTTCATGTGAGCAACAAAGCTCAAGCTGTCAATGACTACCAACTCAAATGGAGTCATGACGAGTATCTCAATGGACGATTCGAATGGAACGTTCAGCCAAGAGTCGATTTTCTGCCAGTCTTCGCCGATATCATTCGGCGTTTCGAAGATCGAAATCATAAAGAGCATGGGTATCAGTATCGCATTGTACAAGGACTCTATATTGATTACGCTAAACCCTCTCAATTGAGGCAAGGATGGTCTATCAACGAACACGATCTGATCGGACTTCTTAAGCAAGCTGATAAATTGCCACTAGAGGGCAACAATCCAAAAAAAGGATTTCGGGCATGGTTGCTCACTCGAAGTTATGTCTGCGATGATAAAGGGGCTTTAGGAACTTGTTTCCTGAATTGGGATCATCATTATGAATTCCAGAAACTACTTTCACAATATGAAAGTGAACGAAACAACTAAGACACCCGCTTGTTTAATGTAGAACGCTAGAAATTACTTGGAGATATAGATTATGAGCAGCAACAACAGCGGCAGTCGAATGAACATTCAGTTCAATGAACGACAAAAGAAGTCGTTAGAAGAAATGGCTGCCCAACTCGGCACATCGCTAGCAGGTGTTTTGAAGACTGCCTTGTCGCTATTAAAAGTAGCTTTGCGGGAACTCAAACAGCATAACCAAATAGCTGTTGTGCGGGATGGCAAAGTCGTGAAAGAGATAGTTGGAATTCTCGACCGAGAATAATGCAATAAGTGAACATAAATTTCGAATGACCGGATCACTGGTTGCTGCCGGATAGAATCATTCAGGTGTCGTTGCCTGACGGCGGATTGGCAGGTAGCTGTCTGGAGATAGATCAGTGTAGCGTGCGTTTCGCCGTGACACCGAGTAGCCTTGGGGTGATCTATCGGAACATAAAGACTTCTTGATTTTGATTTTATGTTATTTCGTCATACACAATTTCCACTTTGAAATTGCAATGGGTTTTGTATCATGACGTTGAAGATTTATATTTCAAAATGTAAATTGCTTCTTCCTCTGTAACATAAACACAAACTCACTACGTTGTACCTGCTAAAAGGCTGTTTCTATGAAGATTTGTAAAATCAAAAAAGGAAACAGTGGGAAAATGCGGACGATCTACGTTCCTTCCGCAGAAGAAAAGACTGTTCTGCGAAGGCTGGTAGGTGACCTTACCCGTCTCGCAGAAAAGTCTTGTCCGGTTAACGTTCCGCATGGATTCATGAGGGGCAGAAGTGCTGTCACGAATGCTCAAAGCCATGTCGGACGTAGATTTACTCTTACAATGGATCTGAAAGACTTTTTCGATTCGGTAACAGAAATAAAACTGAAGGGCAAAGTTCCTGCTAAAATTTTAGCAGTGATTTTGATCGACGGAGCAGCAAAACAAGGACTGCCGACCAGTCCAGCAGCAAGCAACATAGCAGCAGCAGCTATGGATAAAGCTATCCTTAAATGGATTGGGACTGCCGAGATAGTTTATACACGATACGCTGACGACCTAGCGTTCTCTTTCGATAATGAAGAACTGCTGAATGTGATTGTTGGAAAAATACAAGAAATCGTTACAAGATGCGGATTTTCTGTTGCAGAACAGAAGACGCAGGTCTACGACGCCAAAAACGGAAGGAGAATTATTTGTGGCGTTGCAGTTGACGATCATCTTCACCCGACAAGGGCAATTAAAAGAAAATTGAGAGCAGCCATACATCAAGGCAACCTGCACAGCGAAAGAGGCTTGAAAGAATGGATGAAACTTAATTCCCCTCGACAACAAAGATTTGTCGCTATTGATGGTTCAAAAAGCTTGTTGGAAATAAAAAGCTTATCAAAACTGTGGAAATTAGGTAATGTCTCACCTAAAAAAATGCCAGACAAGGGACCAGATATATTTATCGATGAAAATGTAATCATCACCGGTGATCCAGTGTATATGCTGGGAATGAGCACTTGGACAAATGGTTGGAAAAGTTGTTGCATTCAACCATCCGGAACACATCGCCGTGGATGCGTCTTTTTCTCGCACCTGCAAGGCACAAAAATCGCTGCGATACTCTCAACCGAAACAAAAATTCATGCAGACGTAGAACGGCGAGTGATGGTTTCAAGATGCCTAGTACACGAATTGAGAAATGGGAAAAAGGTGTATGATCGTGTTTATGGTTTTGATGAAGAAAATAAATTGATGCTGACACAGAAACTAAGAAACGCTGGATACATTTCAGTGAAAGAGGCAAAAACAACGACTGGCGATAAAAAAGTTGTTGGACATGCTCCTGCAACGTGGAAAGTATGGTTTGATTCTTTGGTGTCACGCACAAGTATCGCAAATTGCGGTCTGTGGATAGGTAAAAAAGTGCGAGTTGTCCATGTTTGACACCCGCTTGTTTATGAAAGGAACGATATGAACAAAGAACATTTTAAGGGCGTCATTTGGCCAAGGCAGAATGTGGACACACCATGTGACATTTACAGGTATGTTATCATTGGAATGTTGGTTACGGATGTTCCTTTGGATCTGCCAAACGATCAAATCATTTTGGATGGTTATGGTGCTGGAATGGGCGAAGTAATTGAGGCAATAAAGCAGTCTAATCAGACTATCCGTTTCAGTGATGCTACTAATGTTCTTTTAAGATTGAAAGAAATCGATTCTGTCCCAAAATCGGGACATGACCTTGTGAACTAAACCAAACTGGAGATATCCCATGGACATTGAAGCGATCAAAGAGAAACTTCAGGACATTGAAGCGATCAAAGAGAAACTTCAGAAGATTGTAGAAGTCGTCAATAAGATTAAAAACGAGGATGAAATCTCTGGCGAAGATTTCGACGACAGATTCGGTGGAAACATGGATGACGCCTATAATGGCGGATTCATTGATGGGGAAATTACGGGAGAATACTCTCTTGCCATTGCTATCCTCAAAATACTTGAACGGTAACTGTCCCAAAGTCGGGACACTAAGGCAAGAAACATGGATGAAAATGATCCAGAATCGATTGAAATTCAAAATCATCCAAGTTATGGCGATCTTATCGACATGATAGAAAAATACGGCACTCTCACTAAAGAACAATTAGTGAGAATGGCTCATGACGAATCAGGGGAAGGACAAACGCTTCAAGAACTGAGAACTCTCACAAGAGGCAAATTGCTCGCTGATATTATCGATTCAATATACGGTGGAACCTGTCAATAGACTACACTTGACACCCGCTTGTAGTGTGCAACCAAATGATCAAAGGAAATCCAAGCTATGCGAAAAAGATTTGTGTTGAATGGACGAAACGAAAACAACAGGTCACCGCAGAAACTCTGCTTTGACTTTAATGTTGTGTTCAATCGTCGTGGGAACATCGAGGTTGTTATTGGACAGAGTGTCCAGAGTACACTCAGTCCTTCGTTTGTTTCATTTTTCAGGAGCAAGCGGTATGTTTTTAACAAGGCAGGCGTTTGCATTTCTCATCAGCCGAGCAAGCGATACAAGCACCATACTGTAAAAGCCGAGCTAGTGGACAGCCACACCAACTGACACCCGATTGCAGTATAACTAAATCAAATAAATCAAATTGGATAAATCAAATGATCGACGGAAATATACTATTAACACAAGTGGGATCAAAGTACGGTGCCCAGATGGGCCGCACTACAATTGAAACAAATCCAAAAGCAAAAGTTGTATTGTTTCGAATGACAATGGTCGATGGTGACTATGATACTGGCGGAGCATATTGGGGTGGTGGAACTCCAATGTACGCCGCAATTGGAGACGGGTTCCAATACTTTTTTCAATGCAAAAGCCTTGCCGAAGCAAAAGCCGATCTACTGAATCTGTATCCCGGACTCACCATCGAATTGACAGAAGTCAACGATGATTTTGTCAATAGCTACATCGAAACCGCTCTCGATTTCTCTTCAGAAGATTCAGAAGATTCAGAAGATTCAGACGGAAGTCCGCTCTGTATAAAATACTGTCGTGAGGATATCGCTGAAGAGTCGATCTCAAAAATGATCGAAGATTGTCGTATCTTCCTTGAACAAATCGGACATCTGATCATACCAGAAAATTGCCTTAGAGGCGAATGTTTCCAACATGCAGGACGTGACTTTTGGTTCACACGTAACGGTTATGGAAGTGGATTTTGGGACGGCAACTGGGCAGAGAAAGTAGAAGACATTCTCACCAAAGCAAGCCAAACTTTCGGACAGTGCGATCTGTACGTCGGTGATGACGGTAAAATCTATATCACATGAGCTTAAGACACCCGCTTGAACGGTGTAACCTCCACAACACAAAAGGAAACATCCATGTCTTACATTTCAGGTCATTTAATTCTGCTATCCAACACTCGCACAGTGGATGGCTGGCCCGTTTCAGTCACTGAAGAAGGAAAGAAATTCGCTACCAGTCAGGTCCGAGCGGGTCTGGTAAAACACAAACTACTCACTTTGGATCTCGCTAAACGGTGCATCTATGACGATGATTCCGCAGTGGTTCCAGATTGTCTCAAAGGTGTACTGTGGGATTGGTTGTATGCAATCACCTATCGAGCACTACTGGCTGTTGATGCGGAGCAAGTATTCATGCTAAAGAACAGTTTACTGATCGAATTAAAACTGAGTACTTGAAAACGAAGTGAAAAGTGCGTCCCGAAACTTGAGACACCCGCTTGAAGGATATGAAATGACAGACTCACCAGAAATTGCTCGTCGTGACAGTCGTATCACAGCACTGAATTATCATGAAGGAAAGTTTCGAAAATTCTTTACTTCACCATTTCAACAGCATGCAGCACATGTTGGTAAGTCGTTTCAAATGGTGAAAGAAATTCGTCCGATTAAGCTTGAGACTGATGAGTCTGAAGCCGAAGACGATATGTACCTAATTCGGTTCGAAGATGGAACCGAAATCGAAGCCTTTGGGCATGAAGTATGTGTCCTAGATTATGAAAAGTGCGTCCCGAAACTTGAGACACCCGCTTGAAGGATATGAAATGCCTCAAATTCCAAACATCGATTAAATAAAGGAAATTTCGTGAGCGAAAAACTTAAATCCTACGCATCTGGTGATGGTGCCCTGCACCTCTGCTTTACAAACAACAACAATAACGCTACTGGCAGAAATGTCACTATCGAAGATGCTGCACAATACCTTGAACATAACCATAATGCCGTTAATCTTCGAAGCGAAAAATGGCGAGTTGTTGTCATCAACACGATGCCAGTAATCGTCGCAAATGTAAAACGTGTCGATGACGGTACGCTCGATATAAATGATCGTGAATTCCGATATTCAATCGATCAAACTTCACAGTTCTGGAAAAATGAACGACATTGCCAAGATCATTACCTGACAGTCGAAACCGACTACAAAGGTCAAGTCGTGGACGTCGTAAATTACAGTTTGCGTGCCCAAATTCGGCACTTCCTAAATAATGAAGAGTCTCTTGCTCAGACACCCGCTTGTCCTGTGTGACACAAAAGAAAATTATGAAAAATCAACATTTGGAGAAGATAATGTCCGGAACACGAAATAAACTCACTAAAAATGAAGAGTTGTTTGCTGAATTTCTTGCAGAAAAAATTCTTGTTCTTGAATCTTCACTCGCTGAATTGAAGTTGGAACAAGAAAAATTCCTTCAGAAGGAAAAGGTTGATATCAAAAAGGACTGGGATGATTACGCAATCTTTGTCAAATTCAATAGAAGTCTAGGTGACGATAGTGAAGTCATAGGGAATTCTCACCCAGAAAATTTGGTGAAACAATTCGTCAAGGAATTGCAAGCTGCTTACGATCACCCTCTTACTGCAATCGCAGGAACATTCGAAGTCGTCTCTGAGAACCTGAATCGTGACTGACACCCGCTTGTCCTGTGTAAACAAATGTAAATTTTGTAAAGGACAAAACATGATTAAACAATTGTTCGAAGCTCTAAATTCCATCAACTGGAGCAAGGGAAAAGGGGATATACTTTCAGTCACAATAGAAGTCTCTTGCCAACATGATTTTCGAGGAACTGTTTTTCGTAAAATGACCAGCTTCACTGATACTCGGTCTTTCACAGTAAAAGACAACACAGTAAAGTTCCTCGGACGACAAAGAAAAATCCCATTAACCGGGCGGTAATGGAAAAATAGTCTATTTTTAAGGATCGACGTTATGTCTGATGAAGATTTCAATAAGCAGTAAGATCTTGGATTGTCAAGTCCAAGAAAATATCTGTACGATGATCTGCACGATGATCTGTGGAGTGATGAAAGCCACTTATATTGACACCCGCTTGTAGGGTGTAACAACAACCTACAAATCGGAGAATCACAATGGCATGGTCTTGGAGTCATACTCAAGAAGCTTACGAATCAGCAGAATCAAATCTGCGTGCCCTTCCAAAAGAGACACTCAATGTCATCTTTGCCGAATGGCGTGCCGCTCAGGGAAAAGGCGGCATTATCCATGATCACGATGAATTCAATCAACGGAAATATGAGCGTGCTCTGAATTACGCCAAAACGCTTCCCGATGACGTGCTCACTGACTTTATCTGGGAACAAGCAAGCGAACATGCCACTTGTGACAACGGTGGTTTTAACGCTTGGATGTGTCCTTCCGGTTGCGGTTGCCATTGCGTTTCATTCAGTCCACCAGACGAGACTCCAAATGAAGAACTGGAAGATGTGGAACTGGCAGATTAGTTAGACACCCGCTTGTAGATCGAAAGGAAAACCAATGAGACAAAACGACGCTCAGCAAGACAACGACAATTACTGGCAAGCCGTGACCGATGTGGCTGAACAGATTGTCGAAGAACTCAACGAAGCTGAAGACGACCAAAACGATCTTCTGCATGAATTGCTTCACGACAACACAGATCAGCACGATTACGTAATCAACGACATATTGCAGCTTCACACGCTTCAGCACTCAAAGAATCCATGTGCCGCATTGTTTAACGGCACACTGAAAAACAGCTATCAGAGCAATGAAAGCTTTCCTTTTGCCGCATTCGCTGGTGATGCGTTTGAAGCGGACGTGGCAGCAAAGGTTAATGAGTTGCTCGGAACGTAAGACACCCGCTTGTGGATCAGTAGCAGACTTGACACTTCAA
>Ga0209284_10001109_pt1 | contig 42437 bp, 37 predicted proteins | sample FRY03_FD_187211 | JGI IMG/M metagenome (GOLD analysis project Ga0209284, IMG submission 187211) | Freshwater microbial communities from Lake Fryxell liftoff mats and glacier meltwater in Antarctica - FRY-03 (SPAdes) (version 2) | ecosystem: Environmental > Aquatic > Freshwater > Ice > Glacier... | reverse complement strand
GGTGGTAGTGCAGGTGGCGGCGTCGGTGGTAGTGCAGGTGGCGGGGTCGGTGGTAGTGCAGGTGGCGGGGTCGGTGGTAGTGCAGGTGGCGCCGCAGGAGCAGCAGAAAAATCGGGCCTTGCCGCGCTTCAATTGCAATACAAGACAGCACAGGCACATATTATGGCCCTTGTGACTGAAAATCAGAAACTTGCTATTCAAAATAAGGAGTTGGGTGACAGCGTGCAGTTCTTGTTGCAGCGAAATACAGAAATCAATAAACAACTGGAGCTTGAAAAAGCTGCGAAACTTAATTGTGTACAGCGCTGTATGCTTCTAGAAACAGCTACCAAGGATGCCCAGGATCAGCAACAAAACGCACAGGATGAGCTCGAACTCGCACAGCGTAAAAAAAATACAAAGAAAACTAAGGGTAGTGATGGCAATTAGATATAGACTATTCCGTGTCTGAGTCTATTTTTTCTGGAGTAAAACTTGCGACATGTCGGTGTGTTAGGAATCCAACTCTAGAAAGTGGCAGGCGCGTTCATCGTGAATGACTGGTGTTTGTCGTGTTTTATCATGTTTGCACTGAATGTGTATGCATGCATGCAGCTTGCAAGGATTGGCAGTAAAAATACCCGGGCTCTCGTTGCGCGTTTGCACGCACACCCGGTGATTATGCTCATATGATTCAAGGTCAGATGTATCAGATATATAAGTAGGACATGGTCGTCCACATCAAATTGTACATGAACAATCACAATGCACTGAACATATGCAGAAACCCGAAAGAACTCGACAAATATGCCGAGGCAATTGCCATGCAGAAATTAGTACACAAGATACAGTACCTTGACCATTTTGAAGAATTCGTGAACTGTCTTCACACGATCGCATCCGAGCAAAAACTAGCAGAGTTGAACCTTGACCATTTTGAAGAATTCGTGAACAGTCCTCGCACGAGCGCATCCGAGCAAAAACTAGCAGATTTGAAATATGGCATGCAGATGAGTGTTCGAATGGGGTTCGACTTGGACGGCATGCGCCAAATGACACACTTCCATCGTTCGAAAATATACCAGTTGGATGTAGATATTAGTGAATTAATGGCAATATATACCAAGGTTCAGCCTGATTCGTTTGTACAAGGATCAATCTCTATATTGGAACAACGTCGAGACGCACACAGATATAGTGTTTGTGCGTTGCACAATGAGATGCGCATGTATGCACCGTAAGTTCACAATAATAAAACAAGCGCAAAAATGTTTTGTGGGTAAACCCCTACTCGCATTCCTGTGGTACCTTTTATGCACTGTGTGATTGTAAAAGGCGTGCTGGGAATCGAACCCTAGCAAGTCGCGAGAACTCTCACCGCGGACGCCCGGGTTTTTTGTGGTGTTTTCTCACCGTTTTGAAGGAATCAGCGCGAATGCAAACCGCCTGGAACGAGTCCAAGAGCAGCACTCAGCTTTCCTTCGCAGTATTGCATGAATGCAGGGAACGAGTTTCATGGCTTGCGTTTCTTGTATGTGTCCGTGTCGTCGTGCATGGGGCGCTTGCCACGCGTTCTTTCGCCGACCACAGCAGCAGACTGCTGAGGCACAACAGAGGCCGACGCAGTGGCGCCAGCTCCATTCGAGGAGATGTTCACAGAGGCACCGGCATTCGAGGTGTTGATGGTGATGGACGCGGTGCCGCTCGTCGCAGCTTGCACGGTAGATCCCGAAGCACCGCTAGAGGTGCTCGGGATTGCAACTGCAGCCGCGACATCCAGCTCGATCTCATTGATCTTGCAACGCAGCCAGCCTTGGTCGTCGCCTTTGTACGCACATTTGCCGTGGTTGGCACGTTCAAGTGTGTTTGTTTCGTCCTCGGTCAGGCCAGACACTTTGGTCAAGTACAACGTAGGAGCGTTTCGCAGCTTGATAATCCACTCCACTACACCGCTTTTACCGATTGTGAAGTTGAGGCCCTTCTTCGCGGATTTGACAATTTTGACATGGTCGCCTTCGCTAATACCTTTGCCATCATGCTTCACACGGACAGGTTGGTTTACGGTGGAAAATATCGCCGCACCAGCAATGACAGGCACAGGAAGGGCCGCCGAAGCCGCACCAGCAATGCCAACCAATGGAAGGGCAGCCGAAGCCGCACCAGCAATGACAGCCACAGGAAGGGCAGCCGAAGCCGCACCAGAAGCCGCACCCGCAGGTGGTTTGATGGAATATAACGGGCCCATGCTACCGAAACCTGTAGGTGCAAACGCCTTGATTGCCTGCTGATAACCGCCACCACACGCAAACATCGTCTGATGATGCAGATGGCTCAGCGGCGTGAAACGATCCAACTTCACTGTGATGATGTAACGCACCGAAAACTGGCAGCTGTTAGTACCCACATAAATTTTCGGTGGCGACGAGTCGTCAGTGGCCGTGAAAATCGGCTGGTCGTCGATGGTGTAACCGAAATTCACAAGATCCTCACTGCCGATGATGGTGTTTCCGGCCAGAAAATCCAATATAAGGATGATCTGTGTGCCGTCCTCCAACAAGTTTACTATGGCGTACATGAATGCATAACCAAACAGTGGCGTCACATAGAAACCTTTGCCCCACAGATTGCGAATGCCAACGCCAGGCGTGGGTCCGTTCCTGGCAATGGTCTTTGCGGCTGCTGTACATGTACCATGGAACAACATGATAGGCGCCTCAAGGTTATACAACTCCCTAAATGTGTCCATCAACTTTGCCGTGGTGAGGTTCTGCACGCGGGTGATTTTAAGTGTGAGATTGAAATTCTTGTGGACCCACTCGGGCATGCCCCCCATGGGCACATCGGACTGCACCGCATCCTTGAATACTGACCGCAACAATTCGTCGACTTCTGGTTTGGCATGGATACTGCGCACGTCATCCAGCACAGGTACTTCATGGTATTTCACGCCCTTGGGGAACTTGTCCCAAAATGGCCTGATTTTTTGCGGGTCATACGTCTCCTCTTCCACCGCAATATCGGATGCCGGAGACATTGCCGCCATTTCCTCAAAGGACTTATCCCACTCTTGTTTGCCGTCATGAAATTGAGTCTCATCGTCGTCAAGACCCAAGAGGCCTTCATCGCCTTCGCCATCATACTGGAATGAGTATGCATTCCCGCCAGAGCGAGACATACCGCAAGCGCTACTAGCGCCTGAAAGTTGGGCTTGCTAAATCACAAAACGAAAATGCTAATAATGTGTGAGTGACGCCAGCGCAACGTCACATGCCACACTTATATACAAAGTACACAAGAAAACGGTGTGCGAAACACCAACATGCCAATGTGAGAGACGCGATTATGCAGCTGACTTGTGCATTATAACACAATTGTGAAAATGATACTGCTCATTATCGGAAGCGCAGCAAGATGCGAAAATCTTGTCCGATGGCATCAAGGGAAAAGGCGTGCGTGCACTGAGACGAGGGCAGCACGGGGACACTAGGCATAGATGCAATACATATTATATGCCAATCTTTGTACGTTGTATTTGACCCGTCTGTATATAAGTACTATACCAACCAAATTCAAGTACTGCGATATGCCTTTGCTGGTCGACGGTTTATGTGTTTTGGAGACTGTCTGTTCTTACAAGGGCGTACAGCAATTCACCAAGGATGACAACGCGTGTCGTTTGTACGCGGAAGCCGAGGTGCCTGTATGTGGTGCTAAAACGTGGCATTCCAGTCTGCTGCCGCCGGAACACGCACATGCGTCTGTTTTGTCTGAAAATGGCGCATACAGCGAGCTCACACAACTTGAACAAGGCGCGGCAGACGCACGCCATATGTTAAATTGCATGCCTTTGTTGTCCGTCAGCTCACAAGGGGATTGTTTGCCGGAACAGCACATAATACAAGACGAGATGTTCGGCACAGGTGTGCTGGAGCAAGACACAGTGCATGCGAACCTTATCCCACAGAGTCTTGCATCGGCGGAGGCGCCTGCTGTGCTCGATTCACAGCCTATTCTCAACTCTTTGTGTCAACAGGTTCTTGTGCAACAACATGTATTGCTGGAAAAGGTTGTCACTATTCTCAACATCTTGACCAACCAAGGGCTGTTGCGAGGAAACGAGTTCTCAAAATCTTGCGACACATCGGATGCAATAAGCCACCTCGAGACACCAGAAACAACGGAAAAAACACATAGCCGCGTGCATTCTACCGAGATCCTGCTACGTAACATGGAGCATAAAAGCGAGCATTGTCACCTGGCCGTCGACACGGTGTACTGTGCGATTTTGAATCTGATGGTCAAAAGGAAGAAGAATTCTATTGTCCAAGCGCAGAGAAGAAAGCAGGAATTCCTGGCGCAACAGAAAAACGACAAAATCGAGAGCCACGTCCGTGCCATTATTGCTATGTACGAATGCAACGCGGAAAAAGAGCGACCTGCCCCTGTGTCGACTACATGTGCGCATGCAACCTGGGATCAAAAACTACAAGCCAGCATTCCAGCGACCTTGCCACATTTGACTATATGCGCTGAAAAGGCCATGCGAACGAAGCACAAGAACGCAAGCTTGTTTGTGTATATGCAGCATTTTCAGGACTTGCAACTGCGCAAATCGCGCGCCGCCCTGGTGAAAGATCCTGTTTCAATTCAAAAACAGACATAATGTCTCACGGCAAATCACCCACACGCACATGCGTTTATGATAGCACAACCTCGAAAAAGTAAATACTGTCCGACTTTACACACTTGTTACACTGCAAGTAGCGGGCGCATCAACATAGTGTCCTTGGAATACACAGCATGGGCCTCTTGTGCCTCGGTCTGGTATGAAAAGTCATTCTCGTCCACTCTTGTGTAGCCACAGGTCTGGTAGAAGCGGTCGAATTCACCCCGAAGGGCCTCGTTGGTGTCGAAAGACTGCTCCCACGATTCCCCCCACGATTCTTGCTCAGGGTCCACCTGTGCAATCACTGTCAGGACACGCAGGCCATTCAAGTGGCACTGTGCCTCTGCCTTGCGCAGGAGCGCCACGTGACCTGGAGAGAAAAGATCGCAGTCTGTAACAAACAATTTTGCCAGCATTTCCCGCCCTTGCACGATGCGATGCAGGTCGTTTTGCATCTTGTCATAGTCTTCGGACATAGTCAGATTCTTGCGGCAGTAGTGCTCGAACGCGTCCGTGTCTTTCATGAGTGTGGCAATGAGGTCGTGCGACAGCCTGTCTTTCTCGCCGAAAGGAGGGAAATCCATCTCGTATCCCAGCGCAAACCCCACGTTCTCGAAATCCTGCTGCTGTTGTAGTGACATCATGTGCATCAACAGGTCCATGCGCAAATCCTCCAGTTTCTCAATGGTAACAGAGACATACGACCTTCCACGTCTTGCGTGCGACAGCCTCGCCTCTTTCACGCGTTTCGCGTGCTCTGCTTGCATCTGGAACCTATAACATATCATAGCTGTGCGCCGTTTCTCATCTGGACTTTGCATGCTTGCTCCTGATACTTCCCAATCACTCTCCATTGGACAACTCAACGAGCTGTTTTTGCAAACTTTCAACTTTATATAGACTCATGGTCAAACCATTGATAAACATTATCCGAAATAACACCGGGTGCAACTACAACGATTCAGCCTTTCTGTACACGATTTACTGAGTTTCAGCGTCATCATCCAATATACGGTAAAACATGACATCTTTCGGCGTGCCCGCGATTCGCTTGTATATCTTACGCAAGATCCGGCACTCGCAGCACCTGCAGGTCCAGACCTTGCAGGCACACTCTCCCAGCGGTACCATGCACAATGAACATACATTTTCTGCACACCCAACCCTCGTACCATACAGGAAAAGCTCGCTGGAAAATATCATGCTCTCTTGGCACACTTGCTGCAGCACGGGACTGGTGTAATACACCCGGAAGATTGCCAGACACTCTTTGGACACCATGGCAATCGCTGGGAGCGCTCCACACACCTCGTGCGTACTTTTTGCAAACATAGTCTCGGTGTACACTGGTGGGACCTTGTACAGCCACTTGCCTGTGGATGCATTGACTGCGTTTTGGATGGTGTTGTAGACTGGACGCACATAGCAGCATATTTGGCATTTACAGGTCCACACCTTGCATTCGCATGAATGCTCTGTGCGGCTCTCCTGGCAGTTGGAGCACCGCGATTCTATACATGCAACACTCGTGCCGTAGAGGTCTAGCTCAGCCTGTTGCTTGTCGCGTTTGTTTTTGGCAGTTGGCAGAAGTTGCTGTGCCATGTGCTCCACCACCAAGCCAAGACAGATGCCATGCAAAACGGACGTCGTCATGCGCGTGCGTTTTGTTTTCCGGCGCTACGATTTTAATACACAGTCTGCACCAAAATAGCGCTGGACCACAGAGGGACAGTGACAGACGGATGGTACAATTCGTGTTGCCGGCAGAACGTGCGACAGATGATGATTGTATGTTGTTTCATCTGTCAATATCCGATTTTTTTCTCTATTAATAGACGATTTTATTGGTTTTAGCGTTTCCGGTGTTTAATGAAACACACAAAAAAGTTAGCCATGGGCACTGCCTGTGCATACAACTGGGCTTATTTCGCCCGCGACGCGAATCTTTGGGATGCGGCGGCCTGTGCGGCGTTTGGATAGCCTGGTTTGTTGGAAGTCCTCCACCTGGTGGACACGTGGGCCTTGCGGATCCTGGCATTCATTCCAGCGAGTCCGTTTGTTTTCTGCGCTTTTGGCTGCATTTCGTCTTTATTCGGCATATACACTTCTCTTATATAGCATATTCAGAGAATGCCGCAAAAACAGTCCGGCACTAGTAATCAAAAACAGACCAAAATTTTTGTAGTGTGGAGTTAATTGCAAAACGAGATAACATCAATTCGCCGTTTGTCCGAAGAGGTAGACTACCTATAATTGTCAACCCGACACGACTGCAAAAGATCCAGCCAGAAGACATTGCATATGTTCTCAGGCCACCACTCAATGTTGGCACACAGGTCTGGTACCATGGCGAAGATGGTATAAAACACTATGGGCAAATCGTATGCGAACTCCTTCCCTCTCCGTATCGTAATTTTGTTGTAGAAGTACGTATCACGAAATATCCATATCATCAGGATTTTAGGACGCCAATTCATCGATTTGTGTGTTGCAATGAGTCAAAACTCCACGAGGATTTTGCCATATGGTAAATGCACCAAAAACTGTTTCCAGCGCCGAGTCTTTGTGTGAATGACACAGAAAACCTGTGCATGTTTCAAAATGCAGACGATACTTCACATACAATCGTTTATTAACGAATACAAAAAAATACAATCACAACTTGTCGCGATTCACGGTGGAAGAAGCATGTGTCTGGTCCGTGTATGTCTCCTCGCCCAATTTTTTTTCCAATGAATGTCGCAAAAACAGTCCGGAGCCTGTAATCAAAAACAACTTCATACCCATCCCAGACATGCACTGTGTGCATGGCCTCAGACATCGTCCTTACACTCGCTTGCCCGTGTTTTCTCAAAGTATGTATATTTACCATTGAAAACATAAACAAAAACAATATGAACACTGTATATGTATATAAGATGGTATTATGTTGCTCAATAAAGATTCGAAGTCTGATCTCCAAATCTCATGTGGTGTCTTACCATTATCGTTCAGTGTTTGCTGTGCGTGGCGTCTGGTGAGATACATTCCAACACAGAAAATACCACAGGAATATCTCTAGTGACTTCATCAGTGATTCAAAACATACCAGTGCGCTTTGTCTTGGAGTTTCTAGAGACCCCAATGTTGGGAGACAGCGTACGTATCCGTCCCAATGACTCTCAATTCTTGTTAAATCCAAGTGTATTTTATTACAGTGGCCAAAATCGGTGGAGTCCTATGAATATCAACCCCCTCCATAACAATACAAATGTGTATTCGATATACACGAATAACAAAATTGTGAAACTATTTGGCATTGAACATGCATACTCTAGCCCGTATATTTTGATGTCAGTGTTGGAACAGGAAGTATCACAACTGTGCATTCAGTTACGTGACAACAATGTAGAATATACGACATGCATTTGCTCGGCAGGGTTCACAAAAAGCTCTTCTAACGTGTGTGTGGCATGTGCTGCTGGAACTTACAAGGTACTTACTGGGAACATGGCCTGCACAATTTGTCCTGGAAATTCACCATCACCGACTGGCAGTAACTCTTTTGCCAATTGTTCTTGCCCTGCGGGTACGAGTATATACTTTCCAAATTCAACAAAGGCAAAGTCTTGTACACCGTGTGCAGCCAATTTCTACAGATCCGCAACAGACAGTGAATTATGCCAGGCATGTGAAGCCAGACATTTTGCACAGCCTGGCAGCTCCTCTTGTTCGTGCAAGCCAGGTTTTCAAGGCTTTCCCGCGTGTGACGTGTGTGGCATTGGATATTTCAGCAATATGTTAGACAACACCTTAGATTGTTTACAGTGTCCTGGGGGGAAAATCCCCGTTATGAACAGTGCATCCATTGTCAATTGCGCTTGTCCACCCGGATCCACAGAAAATTCCGGAAACGTGTGCACTCCGTGTCCTCCAGCAACATATCAGGTTGGTGCGGTTTGTATATCTTGCGGAGGGCAAAGTAATGCACCACAGGGCAGTACCCAATGTTCATGCAACAAAGGCTCAATCCGGGGAACTGGCGGCATTTGTACTTGTGACAAGGAATATTCACTAATCTCTCCAAACACCGAAATTTGTCAGCCGTGCCCCTTAAACTCGTACAAACCTCTTATCGGCAATACACCTTGTTCACCATGTAAAATTAACCAATGGTCCACAGCACAAACCGCGCAGTGTCACTGTAGACCCGGATTTGGCACACACGCTCAGCCAGCCGTTGTGAAAGCCAGTTCACAATTTTGCTGGGGACAATATGAACTGCCTGCGGCAATGTCTGGGACCATTGACGAAGCACCTAGGTGGTTTTACGATACCAGAACTTGTTTTTATGAAGTGCGGGCCCCATCAGCACATACCACAATTGATTTCATGTATATTGCGGCAAATGTATATACACAGTTAATCTATGGAATGGATCAAACGACTAATAAAGCCGTCTCGACTACAACAATTAATCCAGGTTCTAATTTTATCGGTACAGGTTTGTTCCCAACAGGATATTTAATAGTTGCCCATAAGAGGCAAGTCATTGATGAGGCATGGATAGGTTTTTATTTCCAGTGGAAAGTATTGCCGTCATTTCCGTGCAATTTATGCAACCAAAATATGTACCAGAATAACACCGGTCTCTACAGCCAATGTCATGCATGTCCAGACCAAAAAACTTCTCCGCCGGGGAGTACCTCCCCGCTTCAATGTTCCTAGAAAAAAATCCAGCAGACCTGTGTTTGGAAACAGGTAGCAAACAATAAAATACGGCACCAAATGCTGCATGTGTCGCAACAGGGACATTGTCAACAGACGATGCCAGTCGTTTTTTAAAAATGACCATATGAAAAACGCAACGATTCACATTTTGCGCTGTTTCCGGTTCGCGATGAGGTCCGCACGCATGGTTTCGAATGCTCGAGATTCTGGGGAGCTATTTTGGGGAATAATTCGCCTATTTTGCCTATTTGAAGGGCAAATTCGCAGGAGACAGACCGCACGAAACCCACAGGATGGTGGCAGCCACGATCCATGTGCATGCGGGTACGGGCGTTGTGCCTCCGATGCATACCTACACCGTGGATGCCAAGGTTGATATTATGGGCCAGTGCAGCTCGCTTGTTTCGCATGTCGAGTACGGCGCCGAGCTTGCATCCTCGGTGGTTTTTGACCTGCAGAAACGGCACACCTATGCGCGTTTTAACATGAACATCTGCTCGGATCAGGAAGGGCCTTGTGAGCTTATTGTGCACATCACCACGCCCGGAAAAATGCCATCAACGCACCACATCAAGCTTGGCATGGAGGGTCTGCTGTCGTGGCAGTATTCGGCCGATCTGCATGCGGCAATTTCCAGCAACACTGTGTGGGAGATCTCGGTGCCCACAGGGGTCTATTCTAAAACGCGCAAGATTCTCACTCTGTCGCTGCGCCCGTGTGAAGACAATGCGCAGGAGGTGCAAGGCGAGGGCTTTCGCTTTGGTGCGTATGACGACGTGCCAGTCGAGTGCCATCTACCGCGCAGTGATGATGCTCCCTGGGGGCGCGAATGCGTGGACCCGTGCTGCAACTTCTAGCAAGATTGTGTTACATAGATGGACCCCGCAGCACGACGACAGTTTACAAATAAAGAGACACATGGATGCCAACAACAGACAGTTCTGGTGCCGTGGGAACTATTTTGCATTTATCACATTAAACACAGAAAAACTATCTTCACATGTGTGCGTTTTTCGGTTGTTTGTATTGTGATTTATCGGCCCGGTCAAAACCCACCGCCGTCGGCGTTCCAGTGTGCAGGCATATGTTGCGCGTGCCGCGCGTCTTGTGCAGCCTGTGAATGCATTTCGTCGCGGTTTTGCTGCATAAGTGTGTTGTGTGTGTCTTCCTGGTCCCGCTGTGCTTGCCAGCGCACGACCGCGTCGTTGTGCGAAAATGCTGGCATGTTGCCAGATGACCAGGCATATCCCAGTGCCGAGTGTGGGGGATGGGGCTTTGGGACCTTGGGTTGCAATCGTTGTCTCAGTCTGGAGATGGTTGGTATGGTTGGCGCAGGCATTGCGCGGGCTGCTTCATTGTGTTTGTGCTGTTGTGTCAAGAGACTGAGCATGTTGTGTGCCCCGGGCATCGTCGACGAAAACGGGGCAAATCTGTGTGTGATGCGGCACGACACTGGCAGCGGCGGTGTGGCGGATAGTGCACGTTGCTGGGCTGCGTTCATGTCGCCACTATTGTCAGCAGCATCATCGCAGTCGCTGCTGCTGTCACTTTTGACGCGCCTGCCGCGCTTAACAACAGACGACATACCGCTCGCCATGCCAAACCTGTCGTCATCAGAGTATCCCTCCGCATCAGAGTCCTTGAGCTCCTCGTCGCTGTGTTGGTACTCTTTGTTTTGCTGGTACTCTTTGTTTTGCTGGCACTGGCGAGTGTGGTTGGATTCGATGACGGCGAGATTATACATGATGTCGGCGCTCGGTTTTTTTTTCGCTGCATTTTTGCTGTGTAGTGCCGTTTCTTTGCAGCATTTCGGGCACTGGCAGTAAAACCCCCAGCTTGAAAGAGCCTCCTGCCGTATGTCTACACTCTGGTTCAGCATGCTTTTGCTCAGGTACGATACGGTGACCTCGCGAGCATTTTCCACTGTCTTGTTCGCGGTGAGCAGCATGTGGTTCTGCTGCAAGTCGAAATCGACCTTGAAATCTGGCACACACGAATGATTAATGAGGGATCCAAAGGCAACTGCAACAACCGTGCCCTTTTTATGTTTCCACCCGTTGATCTCGAAAATATGACGAAACTTGTCTGCTTTCGTCTGCCGGCGCTGTGTTGTGCTGTTCTGTAGCATATTAATATTTTGCATCACCTTGGCCGAGGTGCCATCTGCTATGGCCTCGGGTGTGCAGTATTTTTGGACAAACAACTCGTATTCTCGCTCGTAGTTGCATTTTTGGTCCTTGGCAGACTCGGCTTTGATCCACCACAGTACGCCGTCAAGCACTATACGAGCACCTTTTTTGATTGCCTTTCTGGAAAACACAGCACGCCCTTTGCCCTCGCAGTGATCCACACGCAGCATCATATTTCCGTCGGTCTCGTCAGAAAGCACCACGCCCCGGCTTTTTTTCTTTACCGGCTTGTCACTGGCCTCCTTCCCAGCCGCTGCGCAGCCGTCGTCATCCCTCGCATGCCTGTCTCTCTTTGTAGCCTCCGCAATCGCCGTCGCTGCTTCAAGTGCAGCTGCATCATTCAGAGCACACCCCTCGCCTGTCAGTGTACCAGTGTCATAGGTAACATCGTCCATTTCTACATGCGTTGGACTGCTGGGTATTGGTATAATTGCAAACATATCCCTGCATTCTTCGTCCGAATCAGATGACATTGGCCACAATATTACAGGCACATCCTCGGTGTCGCTTGCATTCTTTTATACTAGTTGCCGTGTGTGGTATTCTGCTGTTGTTGTAAGGCTGGCAAACATATAATCGAAATGACAAGAGTTTCAGGGTGTAATCTATATAAATATGCCACGTGCCTATTTGGAAGCTGATTCTAGGACAGGAAACAATTATTGTCAAGCAAGAACAGATGACTTGTGTAATGATAACGAAACTTGGTATTGCACTCTTGTACAGACTTAGTACGACCCAGTATCTCAAGTCGATTTTCTCGCAATTCGGCGTTCTTGGCTCATATAGTCCAGTATGTCGCGGGTGTGTTGCGACGCCGCCATGCCGGCGTGCTCGCGCTGGAGGTCGTTGTGCTGTTGCATGTGCCATGGGTTCAACATGTGCACGACGGCGACGCCGTCGCCGTCGCTCTTTATGCGTAAAGGCGTGTGGGGCATGTGGGGCGTGCATTGGTACGACATAAACACTTTGTCGCAGTCGTGTTCGTCAGGCAACGACACGAAACCAACGTTTTTGTAAAACTTGAGGGTTGCAAACTCGTATTCGTCCTTGTTCACGGAGAGGGTGACCCTTAGCATATTGGGCTGCTTGTTGCAAAAGCTCTTGACATGCTCCATCAGCCGACGGCCGTGGCCGCGCGACACTGGGTACGCACACACGTTGTAGAGGTGGGCGTGGTAAGTGGGGGTTGCGTCGTCAATGCTGCCAACGTTGTGATAGGTCAACTTACAGGCGCAACAGATCTTTTGGGACCATGCGCTGCGTCCGGTTATGAGCACTGCACGTTGGCTTGCATGGCACAGCAAGTAGTCGACACACCCCTCGAAATCCGCTTTGTCCTTGTATTTGCGGCCAGCATGTATCGACGCCAACATGGTCTCCACGCATTGTGTGTAATCAATGTCGTCGCACCATTCTTGATAGTAATCGTCGTAGTCATGCTCCAGTAAATCCGGCTTGTAGCAGAACGATGCTGCACTTAGCAGGACACACGCTTGCAAACTCACAGGATCCACGTTGGACAACAACTCTTCGGTGAAGACCATGTCTTTGTCGCGCACCGCTCCAGCGGACAATAGCGGTTGGGCTTGTGCCGCTGCTCGCACCTTGGCCAGTATTCTTTCCCATTCTTCAGTGTTAGGCACATAGGTGTTGGTATCGTCAGGATCGGTGGCGTCGTCGGCATCCGCGTCGGAGTTGGAGTCAAGATCGGTGGCGTCGTCGGCATCCGAGTCGGGGTTGGAGTCAGGATCGGTGGCGTCGTCGGCATCCGAGTCGGAGTTGGAGTCAGGATCGTCTTGCAACAACAAATTTGCCGCGGCATGCATGGTGATGTGTCACTTGTATCTATAGCCTGTTATATATACATAAACAAACTTGCCTACAGATTCACCTCTGCCCCGTCTTTATCGTCAACCCCTCACATTCCACCTTTGAACACGAGGTGAATTCGAGAATGACAAAGACAGAAAACCTCGACAATGTCTGATTCCGTGCGCATTTTGCATTTTTCATTTTCTGGCACCTTTTTGCGTGGTTAACGGATGCAAAGCACGTTTATGTGTTAATTGACAAATTCAATACAGCCTGGTATTTTTCCGATGCCACTGGAAGCACTGGTCAAAACACTGGCCTCGAAACTTATCGCACACCTTTCGCATCCGCCACCATCACTACGTGGGTGGTGTTGAAACTCACATTTCGTACATAGAGTGGACGACGACGCGCCCGTTGTATCAGTATACTCGCCCCAGGGACATGGTGTACACACTCCGGGCCCTGCATTTGCTTTGTATGTGCCTGTAGAACATGGTGTGCATTCTCCGGGGCCTGGATTTGCTTTGTATGTGCCTGTAGAACATGGTGTGCATTCTCCGGGGCCTGGATTTGCTTTGTATGTGCCTATGGAACATGGTGTGCACTCACCAGTACCCCCATTTCCCCCTGTATACCCGGCGTTGCACATGCAAGCGTCGTGGGCAATACTACCAATGAATGAGTTAGAGGACTCTGGACAGTTCAAACATGCAGCATTGCCACTGTCAGGCTTATATGTGCCAGCGCCGCATGCCCCACACGTACCTGCATCTCCCTCAGTGTACCCGGCATTGCAAGTACAGGCGGACAAGTCAACGCTACCAGTAATTGAGTCGGAAGACACAGGGCAGTCTGAACATACACCACGTCCAATCGAGTCCTTGTATTTCCCCTGATTACATTCAACACATATAGACCCTAACCACGTCCATCCTTTATCACATGTACATTCAGATACTGGATTCGGGAGGAATGCGTTTGGCCTTTCAGTGAAAACACTATTTGCACTATTCCACACAGCGCATTTTTCACTGATCAAATTTGGAATTTCACCTGCATTCGACCCAAATGAACCCGTCCTCGCTAAAGTTATATATCCAAAGGGGCACGTCATCGACGCAAAGCAACTGGAAGCGTGAGGTGCTGCAAATACGTAAGTATTCGCCGTACCTGGTTTGAATAAAAGCATTCCATTCGAGTGTCTATACCGCTCAGCACCCGAAAATTTGTCTAAATATTTATATTCGCCATTGAGATCGGTTTTACATGTTAAACCTTGTACGATTGGTGAAAATGTATGAGTGATGATTTGCCCTTCACCACATGTCAGCGAGTAACAGCCCTCGACCATGCACAAGATGCAAATGAGCCGTATGAACGCGTTGCCTGTGTGCATCATGGCACCTTTCACGGATATAACCACACTAGAAAAAAAAACCGTTCGTGTAATTAGGTACGATTACTTGTTTATATACTGCTTGATAGGCACGAGATAATTTACAAACAAAACATTCTGGAAATGGCAATGACATATCGCACATCTTGGTGGTGGAGCTGATTACACATCTAGGGGAGAACGGCGTATATTTTGTGGCATTCGCTTGTTTTTGCGCGATTCAACTTTGCAAACCACTTTTGCGTTGCGTCACACGAATTCAATACAGCCTGGCATTTGTGCCTTGCCGCTCAAAGCATTGGTCAACACACTGGCATCGATACTTGCTGCGCACGGTTCGCACGTACCTCCAGCACTTTGTGTGTCTGTGCCAATGCCACATTTAATACATGAAACCAACGATGCAGCGCTTGCCACATTGTTGTCTTTGCTCGAAAACCCTGCGTTACATGTGCATGCACTTTGTAGCTTGCTTCCTATCGTGGAAGTCGAGTGAGTTTGACATGCAACACAATCGTGCGCTCCTTCAGCCTCCTTGTATGTGCCTTGCACACAATCATAACAAATACGACGGTGCAAGAATTTCCCCGCGGGGCACGTGTCAACAGGGATGAGTTGGCAAGGATCTGTCAACGAATCATTCAGAGCGTATGCATTGTTACACGAGAAACCCGACTGATCGGAATTCACCACTGAATTTAGAGGGGGGCTATCACATGATGTGGCTTGGTCGAGTGAATAACGATCACTTGCACATGACAAGCAAATGTTGTTGCCTGCAACACGACTATACTTCCCCGCTTGACACATTTGGCATAGATACCCATGAGTTCGTCCGAATGCAATGTCACATTTGCAAGATGTAGACGACGGGTCCCAATGCGAATTATCACCACAAGAATGACACACATTGTGCGTGCATGCAAGACATTCGCCACCCATCACGCTATATTTCCCAGATGCACACCGACGACACTCCGTAATCTGGTTCTCGACAAACGGCGAACCATCCACCCACGAAACCGCAGGCGTGTTATCCTGCAACCAATCAGTCCAACCACCCTTGCATTTACACGATTCATCTGATTTTTGAACACCTGCATCATAGACACTGTGGGTGTTTGTTGTGCAGCGACATACAGTCGAAGCATTCCTGTGTATAGTACTATGCTCCACAAAAGCGATTGTGTTTTTTGCAGGACATTGACTTGCCGCAGTGCATGTGGAACCGTCCCCGATATATCCAGGGGCGCAAGAGCATTGTTGCAGGTTGGAAACCCCGTCGCAGAAGCAGGCGTAAGCTGGATCCAATGAACGCTGGTCTGTCAAAGAAATAACACAACCATTGCAATAATGACCTGAAATTAAACTGGGATTGATAGGCAACTCGAGAGGACACAATTTACAAGTCATTGTAATCCGGTCTATAGAATACCCTGGCTTGCAATCATGACCACACCATGCATCAAACGGGTCGTTGTTTAAATAGATGTCGTCGATTATGGCAGAAACCTCTTGTTTGGACAGAAACTTGTCCACCGCATAAAAACCAGCGATCTTGCTTGGATTCGAGCCAAGATTCATTTTTTCGAAAGTCCTGTTCCTACGCCAGTTGCACGCCGAGGACTGGGTTTTGTCCCCCATCCTCACAGTTAATTGAGATTCCGTAGGATTGTATTGTGCTACCAGTGTTTGCCACCTGTCCTGTTCGATGCAATCATTACACGTCATAAAACATACATCATTTATTCCATTTCGTATCACAAACCTGAGCGAATTCGTTGTGCCAGATCGTATGACTTGCAAATTATTCGAAGTATCTGCAAGTATGCCGAATTCAAAGATTCTTTGCCAATTAGAAATTCCAGTAAACATAACCACGGCCACGGCCGTGAAGCCGTTGCTTCCAATTTTCATTTGTAATCTGCCGGCATTCAGCAAATGTGAGTCTAAGTTGAACACCACAGCACTTGTCTCTTGTCCAGTTGGACCTGGACCTCCAGTGTTTTCAAACAGTGCTATGCCAGAATCATCTCGTGCTATCGAAAAACGGTTCAGACGCGACTCAAATCGTGTGGTACCGCGGAGTAGCGCCACCTCAGCATTTGTTTCCACCAGTGGACTTGGCGATCCAGCAATACAAGAAAATTCCTGCAAATTCGAAGTACTGTTACAGAGACACTTGAATGCAGGATTTGATGAACGTTTGTCTGTTGCAGCAATGGAGCAACTCAACCATACCTCAAACGGGTCCTTGTTCGAATACATGCCTTCGATTATATCATTGTTCTCATGTATGGACAGAAACTTATCCACCGCAAAAAACCCAGCGATCTTGCCTAACATCTCATCACGGCGACTCACCTGATTATTGCCAAGATACATTTTTGAAAAAGTCCTGTCAACCCTTTTTGATCCACAACGAATTGGCTCCGCAGCTATGCCCCCCATCGACAAACTCAACATTAAACTTACAGGATCATATTGTGCCACCATTGTCTGCCACTTGTTCTGTACAATACAATTTCTGCACATTATCAAACACTTGTCGTTTTCTGTATTTACTAGGTTAAAAATAAGGTGCTGAGTTTCTTGGTAGCGTGTAATGTTTATCCTCTCGTTCCAACCATTGCCAAAATCAAAGATTGCTCCCCATGAACCCGAGCCAGGTGTCATCACAACGATATCAGTGAACATGACCACGGCTATGGCAGTGAAGCCATGAGTTCCAATTTGCATCCCTTGATTTCCGGCATCAAGGAAGTGTGCGTTTGTATCGAATGCCACAGCACTTGTCTCTTGTCCAGCTAGACTTGGACCTCCGTTGATTTTAAACAATGGTGTGTGTGCAGTTAGTAATGTGGTCAAATTACGGTTCAGCCGTGTTGCAAAATGCGCTGTGGTGCCGAGCAGCAGCGCCACATCATTTGTTGCACCCGCAGACGTACTGGACAAGCATTGCAAGCTTACCACCACGTCCATATAAAATAAAAAAAGACAGAACCTCAGCATACATAGCTGACCCCAAAAATGCACGTCCCGATGTCCATTTTTTTGTGGCATTGCAGACCACAACTTCGCTTCAATACCTATATAGATTTTTACGTCTTACACATACAGCATGTGGAAAAGGGAGTGTGTTTACATTTGGTGCTATTTCGGGCATTTTTGCCCATTTAAAGGACCTCGGCGCTTCCGAGCACATTCCACGTTTTCCGCAGCACGCCCACGTATGTGTGGAAATGACAGGCTTCTTGTGTGTGCGGCCTTGTCTGTGGCCTGTTCTATGCACTGATGCGCGTTTTGTACCACAGCATGCCCAAGATATTTCGCGCTGTACTCATCCCCGCCGACGCCGTGTCCAGGGACGACGCGGAAACGATGATGATCCCGTGTTCGGACAAGCTGGTTTCTGTCATGAAAGACAAGATTTTCAAGACCGACAGAGTGGTAGAACACTACGTCTTTCCTATGCACCTCGAGGGCAGCTTGACTCATGTGTGTTTCTGCTACCAGTTGCCATTGACGGGTGCGGAGGACTCAGTGCCCAATATGGTGGCTAACGCCGTGTTCCAAGAGATCTACGGCGACACCTTTGCTGGTACTGCCATCTGTGGTCCGCTGCTGGTGTATGTGATGCACCCAACCAAAGGCGTCCCTCGCAAAGACATGTATACCGGCGAAATGTTTGACAATTTTGTCAAACAAATCCACCACACTATACAGACAGAACTGGCCCCCGTGCACGGGGTATGGGGTCGCGACATGCGCCCGCTGGCATAGGGCGTTTTTCTTGCATGAATCACATTTTTGTCCTGTGAATAAAACACCTGAAACGCAACATAAATCTAAAAATCCATACAAAAAATCGGATGAACGAATACATTGCATACGAATAGCACAGTTCAAAATAGCTGTATTACAGTAGAGAAAGAGACGCAAGATGTGTTTCTGGATTGTAATGGTGCCCGGAGATGTGCCGTAAGAAGCGACAGTACAGTCTGCTGGAAAAACTGTGCAAGTCAGGGTTGCCGGTGGGTGCCAGCATCGATGCAACGGCTTGCCGAGTGTGTTCGAGTTCACCAGAGTATGGCACGCACTGTTGCATTTTCTCGAGGGCACGCTCTGTCTCGTTCTTCATGTTCAGCCGCGCCTTGGCCCGTATGGTGAATTGAACGGACATCTCCCGAAAGCGTGGCTGATTGCGTGCTGCCACCATGGAACTGGCGACGCTCCATGTTCGGTTCATGCCCTGAAAAAGTCGCTGCACCGCTGTCATAGAGAACTGCTGTGCCAGCATGACTTCCTCCATGGCGCGTAAGATTTCTTCCGACTCTGAAATGCACTGCGAAAACTGCCGGTTGTCCAGCATGTCCTCTATCTTTCCCGCCGTGCTAGTCTGCAGTGAATCATATGTTGCCGCCATGCGGGCATCATTGTGCTGAGCACGCGCCATGGTCTCGTTTATCGCTCCAGTAATACACTGGACAAATTCGGCACTCTCTTTGTTATACGACGCACTGGTGACCAATGCTTCAATTTCACACAACATAGTTTGCACCGCTGCCTCTGTTTTCAAAAATAAATCCGATCTTTTCACATCGTGGTGATGCTGACTATGTTGCATCGTGCATGTGAGTTGCCGTGAATCTTGCTTTATATATGTCTTGCATGCTATTGATACAGCCACTTTATTTCACCACGCTTAGGCAAAAAACTACCAATACAAGGACACAATAAAGTCATTTTTAATAAAACACGCAAATTCTTTGTAAATGCTACTTTGTGTCTCTCTAGACCCCTCGGTCATGGCTCTGATAGCAATTTCCAGGAGATTCTTGTCTTTGTGTGTAATAATTGACCAAAATCACATTGCCAGAGATGGTCTGTTTGTGTTTCGACTGAGATTCTCTGTACTGTTGCCCATACATCTGGGCTACATGCTTGCCATCATTTACGGCTTCTGCATTAGAAACCGAAATGCCTCTACTTATTATTGATCGACATAAGAAATTCAAGCGGGCCAGCGTCATATTTTTTCCTTGTGTATATTTTTTTCTTCTAAACACGTCTATCACAAACATCCAAACACGCGTATCACAAATGTGCATATACCACACAAACGACACCTGTCAAAAAAAACCAAATGGTACTTCATCTCCATGATCCATACTTTATTCAAAAAACACTGCAATTTATGCCGAGTGGTGGCGACTCGACAACACATTTCGAAGCACACCACGGGTATCATATTGGAGTCGTGCATCTCAAAAAACAGGCAGACGGAGCTCTTCTACTAAATACACCATCCACGAACACTTTTGCGAGGACAGTGCGGTTTCCCCCACTCGCGGAAAGCGGTGCTCATGCTGCATAGCCACCTCAAAGAAATCGCCGAAATCGTAGTCGATGGATTGACTATCACCAGCACCTAGCAGAAGGTCATGATAGCCAAGGTCACCGACGTTGGGAAAGTAGAACTTGCCATCTGCCTTCAGCGCCATCAGTGTTGTCCAGACACGCAAGTGCACGTCGGTTTCGTCGAAATCATAAATGTAAGTGCGGTTCGAGAAGTTCTTGCGCAGGTCTACAATGAATATCGACTGCTTCTCCATTTTCACTTCCGACATGATGGATGCCTTTCGAGCAATTCACTATCCAAATGTTATATAGGTGTTTTTGGACCGAAATAGCACAAAAATTGGCACCCCCGGCGCCACCACATTTATTTTCGGCAGACCACGCCAAACAGTTAAGCGTTGCGCAAAATCACGCCAACACCCGTCTCTGCCGGTGTCACGGCAGTCTTGCACACCAACATAAGTCGAGGAGTGCCGCCGCCGGACCGGCAGATGTAAAAACTTGCCAGGTCCGGCGTCGTCATCACCACACCCATGTCGTACCGGCGGCAGTTCTCGCAGATGTTGCGCATAGGAGCTGGCCTGCGTGTGAAATCGGGGTAGTGCATACAGTCGATGTGAGCTATGTTGTTGTGTGACACATACTTGTCAAAGACACGCACCTGCTCGCTGGTAGCCAGACAGTACCCCCCTGCTATCACAGACTGCAGTGTGCGCATGTTGTCGTATCGACACGCATCCGTCGAGTTTGCCGTGTCAATGCAATTGGAAGACATGCCCAGGGCCGAGACAAAAACGGTGTACACGTTTGTCTCACTGGCGTCAACGTAAAGCTGTGCGTTTTTTACGGGCATCGATAGGACACATGCAGACTGCCTCATTGTTGCTTTATACGAAGCAGGTTTAAAAGTGTGTGCGCATGGGGTCGTTTTTCTGGTGTAGACCAAATCTCGTATTTTTCCGTGTTCCAGGTATGATATCAACATCTTTACACCAACAAATGTGCATTTCAACTCTAGTCACGTGTCCGTTTTTCCTATATAGGTGCACACATTAAATCAAACACCAAACATGAAATTTGTCACGGACGATACCTTGTGGGTATTGCGCGAGCATCTAGACATATTGCGCGAGCATCTAGACCTGAGTGCAAGTAAAAATTTGTGCCTTGTGTGTGCCAAGCAAAACAAGACACTCTCGCTGCCCAGCTACATTGCCAGCAGCGAGCTAAAACGCCGTGGTGAAAACGGCGAAAACATACTGCATCGCGCGGTGCAGTGTGGTATTGGGATAATGCACGCAAAAAAAATGATAGATCGCAACCCTGATTTAGTGGTGGAAACCGACAACGAAGGCAATACTGCACTGCACCGGGCTGTCATGTCCTTTGCGATGAACGGCACGCTATATCACCTGATGGTGGCCAACAGCAACAGTATCAACAAGCGCAATGTCGCTGGTTTTTCGCCATTGCATCTGATTTTCCGAGTGCATGTATTTTGCATGGAATGCGAGCGTATTCTGCGCGAAGGAGGTGATTTTCCGACGCAGTTGTTTGAGACAAAAGTGAGCAACGACAGATTATTTTTGCTGGCAACTCAGAGAGCCTTTGAGACATACAAACCGCCGATAGACGATGTGTATCCTGCCTTTGAATTCAGTATGTATCCGACCCTGCAGTGCATGCTAAAACTTTTTCCAGAGTCTTTCCAAAACATCGACATCAACGGACAAGTGCCCTTGCACTATGCTGCATGCATGGTGCAGTTTGACGCCATCCACACGCTCATCCCGGCAGCATGCCCTGCTTCATGCAACATCACGGATTTCGAAGGCAACACTCCGCTCCAGATTGTTGTGCATCAAATCTACGACAATTATGGAGAAATGCCGACCTCCAAGTACGTGCTGCCGAAACATTTCGAATATGGCATGGAAACGCCTAGATATCTCGTTTTGATGGTGAAACTCATGGTGGAGTCGTGTCCTGCGGGGCTGGACAGCTTTTTTGTGGAAAACACCATGCCAATTGTCGAGGCCTGTGAAAACAGTAACTCTCTGGTATTGTTCCTCATCAAAACTTATCCAGACCTTCTTTGGCAACAGAACGGTGAAGATGGTTACGCGTTCCACAGCATCGATATTCCTGACGAGCTCAAAACCGAAATGTCCGATACAATAGAGTGGCGTGCGAATATTCACAAGATATGCATGACTCGCCTGAAGGCCCTTATAAACTACAAACCGAGACAGTAGTCGTTCAGCGAGGTTTTGAAATGCGGACAAGCACACGCACACCACGTGCAAGAAACGTTTATTACATGACACATAGCGTTTGTGGTGTGTTGATGCAGAGGAATAAGGCAGAAGGACATATTCTACTTGTGCAAAAATTTGAGGTCGGCGTCCTGCGCACCGCGCTCAATCTCGGCAATGGCGAGTGCTACCTTGGGCTCCATATCCACCAGCGCAGCAAGCACGGGATCCATCTGGTCTTTCTGAGAGCCGTCGTCGCGACGCTCCTGCAGGATTTCCTGCACACACTCGAGGTGCATGCGAAGCTGCTTGCGAACATCATGCACATGCTCTACCGGCACGCCTCCCGGGAGCATGGCGGTGAACGAGCTCATCTCTATGTAGGCCTGCAGGGCCTTGAGATGCGCACCTGCCTCCTTGTCGTCATTGCCCATCACATGGTTCATCTGGATCTCCACACGCACCGTCTCAATGTACGCCGCCAGCGCCGGCATATGGCCAAGGTCTTTGGGTCCGACGAGCAAAGCCTGCAAAGTAGCATCGTTGCTTGCACCAAGGGCTGCACCAAAGGCCGCGGCAGAATTGGCATCGTCGGCGCCGCCAAACTTCATCCACATTGCCATGCTGCGTGCCTGCGATGTGCTGATTGGAACGGTCCGACGCAAACACTCTTAAAAACGATTTCCGACGGTTCGCGACCAATCAATCCCGAGATTTTTTGAGTTCGCGAGATTTTGTGAGTTTTTCGAAATTTGGCCGCAAATAGACATTTTGGCCATATAAAGGCCCGAGGATACGAATTTGCTCGAGCTAAAGCATGGTTGTCACTGAACGGCACGCGGCTTCGGACGACAATGCTGCGGCCATCTTGGGTCTTGTGGAGGCACTGGAGACCAACGCGGACCGCGTCGACATGCAGCTTGCGGCGCTCGATCCCCTCATGGCACTATTGATGTATGACATTGCGCATGATGCCAACTTGATTAGTCGGTTGATTCGCGTGGCTTTTGACGTGATGTACCAGCACCTTTTGCAGCTCATGCCGTGTGTTGTGGGCATCACCAAGTCCTGGACCTTGGACATTGTGCGGTCCGTAGAAGTGGCCATTGTCTACAGTGTGCTGAACCTGCTCTGCCACCTCACGGCCCCCGAAAACCGCATGGCCAGACTATGCAAAGGGATGATCTTGGACCGCCACCAGCTGCCGTTGATTCATCACGCGCATGCCATGGTGCAGAGCTTGCACGAGTGGTGCATGTTTCAGCCACTGCGCCTCAAAGCCAAGACACCTTACTACAAAAACGCAGAGGCGTATGAGCGGCTTTCACTCATTGGGACGGTGTGATGTTGACATTTGAACGTGCTTTTGTTTATGTCTGATACAATGAACATACCTATTTTGCAGACGCCAGTTGTTCAACTTGTGTAGCAGCTTTAGGGAGAACCTGTGCGATGGTATTGTGATCATTGCCACGGCGAACTAGCGCTGGCCGAGGTTTCACATCTCATGCGTTTTTTGGTCATGTGTAATACTATTTTGAGGTTGTTACTGTTAAAAGCAACTTTTTGAATAATTTCTCTCACATACGTCTGTATATATTTAAAGCGTGTGGTGTATTTTTCACGCTGCATTTTGCACACACTGCATCTGCAGCAGCATTGATGTTGTCGTCACACACATCCAATGTGTATACGCGCTGGCTATGCGGTTACACAAGCAAGCAATCCCAGATCATCCCCCCGGATCAACCCATTGCAAACCCACCACAAACGCAGCAGCGTGCAAGGGCTGCCACGAGTCGTCACCATGCACACACAAAACTAACAGAACACGAAATCCGCTCCATTCAGATGTCTCTTGTGCGAGAACATGAGCAGAACATGGATAGAACGGTGGCGTGGGTCCAAAACGTGTGTGAAAAAACCAAACAGGGCCACCATGTACACACCAACAAAGAACACAAATCAAGACTCGCGATATACCAGCGAAAGGTTGTAAAGAATTTTTATCATGTCAATGCTATACCTCTGTTGCATACAGGGACAACCCAGTAAAACACACTGTTTGAAGGGGTGTAATGCCGCCGTCTGTGTGCGCACGTCGAGGGCTGTTTTATGAAATAAAGCTCTTCTTTTTTCGAAGTTGCCAGTTGTTGATCTCTTGTGAGAGCCCCAGGAAATAGAGGTATTTGTGTGTGTCACCAGTGCGGTGGGCCGCTTCTAGACTCGCCATGATGTCGTAAACAGTCTGCATGCGTTTTTCCGGCGTATCCTGCTTGTATTTTGCAAAGGTGGTATCGCTGGCCTGTGCTGGTGTCATACCGTGCTATTTTGCACAACAAAATGTGTTTTCAGTTGTATTGTGCCAATCAGACACGTTTACTGTCGACACCTCCACTTGCTTATATACAGCACCATCGATTGTTCTTGTCCGCACGTGTGTGTTGGTGGTTTCGTGTGTGAGTGTTGTAGTTGTTATTAATTTTTCCATTGACTGAATACAGTGGTGTTTGGCGGTGGCTTCTGTCGGGCAGCTCTGTTGTGATTCCTTTCTTGTCTTGCGCGCTCCATGTTTCGCCGGTGCCGTTCTCTTAATTCCACGCGCCCTCTGTATTGCATTTCTCGCAGGCGGTTTAGCCGCTCTTCTTCTTGTGCATGCGCATGCTGGCGCTGCCTCTCTCGGGATATGTTTCGCTGATGTTCTGCGAGATCCAGCTCGTGTTGTCTCTGCTCTTGCTCCTGCTGCTCAATTCTGTCTCGCTCGCGCTGCTGCCTCGCCTCGAGTTCTACCAGCCTTTGTGCATCTTCATCCCGTTGCACCTGCAGCTGTCTCTCCTCCAAGTCTAGAAGACCCTGCTCCCGATACCACCGAACCGTTATGTTTTCATCCGATTGTGGATGTGGGTGGTGGTAATACGGGAGCGGGCGCGAAAGCTGGGCAACCAGTTCAGGGTCAAGCTCGGCTGGCACAGCCTGCGGCTCCGCATGGGGTTCCATGTTGCCGCGGTCTATTTGTCTGTTATTGCATAAGGGGCACTGTGTGGTGTAATACCCGTGTGTCATGGGATTCACTTTATACAGACACCCATGGCACATCCAGTGGATTTTGCTAGGCAGCCCTGTTTCTGGCACGATGTCTATAGGATGCATAATCACCGGCCGGTGCATGTCCCATTCGAGGGAGGCAGCTTCCCCGGGGGGCCTGTTCTTTTCCCAGTAATCCAAATTCGCGTAATAGTCGTCACTTTCTGATTTGTCATCGAGTCCTTCCATACACACAAAGCAGGCTCCTGTCGGTTGTAAACGCTGCATGTGTGCAAAAGTGATGTTGCCGACTTGCGACCTTCTCGGGACCATGTACTTATATAACACAAAGCCACACATATCATACACATAAAACACTTGTTTCGTTGTGACATACAAGTCTTTGAAAAATGCTGGAATTTCCGCATATAGCTAAACAAGTCGCTCGCACGCCCACCACCGCTACTGTATCTCGCATGCAATGTGACCTCTTCTGGTCGAATACCCCAAAAATATCCACTGTCTAGACATGTTCAGTTTGTCTAGTTCATGTCACCCGAGCAAGCATGTGTTTGCCAGGAGCACACATGATGCAATTGTCTTGTGTGTATTCGTTTCCAGCATCATTTGATGACATGTGATGTCCAGAGGGACAGTATTTACATGTTCCGGTAGACGAGTCGCGAAATTGCCACGCGACACACGGAATTTGGTCGCACCCAGTTTTTTGTGTATTTAACCGAAATCCGTTGGCACACGGCCTACACTCGTCCATAAAACGATATTGCAAGGTGCCTGGACATGGCTGGCAACGTGTCCAACTTATTAACCATGGTGCATTTGTGTATAAACCACATCCTTCTTCTACACAGTTGTATAGGTACTGGGGCTTGTGTTGCACTGCGCACTAAAATCATTCAATATATAAATCTCAGTGTTAATAACCCAGGGAGATAGATTATATCCAACCCACTGCCATCTTCGAGAGTCTCCATGTGCGGGCATGAAAGTCGTTGCGTCCTGGTTTGCATGCAGGTCATCCCTTGTTTCAAACCAAAATTGTTGTAGTTGCATTGCACGCACCATTGTCCAGCCCAATTTTCCCGTGACAACTTCGGGATGGGTTAATGTACTAAATTCCTGCACAGCGTTGGTGGATTGTGGCGAGTGCCCGTAGCTGCACTCGCATTTGTCATTTGCCATCAGACTTTTACTCCCGTAACATTCTGAACCAAATCCATAATCCACTTGCGCATGCACTCGCCATTGATGTGAATTAAATATACAGCATATGACTCTCGGTAAACTGTCGGGAAATATCAGTAGATATCACCACCTGCCGATCGGACGATTGATTACGTGGGCCCGCTTTCCCTGTAAATTGAGCTGTTTCCGCCGCTTTTCACATACATTGGTGCACCGAGGGCATATCGGTATTTCAAAGCATGATTCACTTGCAATGGAGGCGTTTGCTATAAACACTGGGACTGTTGTCGATATTTAACCGCGGACCCAACTCACTTGCACTATGAAAGTACGCGCGGCGTTGTTCCTGCTCCTGGCGGTTGCCGGCACTCTTGCCACTGAAAACGTGCTGCACCTCACCGCCGAGACTTTCGACCAGGCTGTTCAGGAGCACGCCTTCCTCGTCGTTTCCTATGGGGCCAGCTGGTGTAAGCACTGCCAGGCCCTGGCGCCACAGTGGGAAGAAGCAGCGACTATTCTCAAGGACGACGCGACCGCAGCCGCGTACGGCATCGCGCTGGCCTCGGTAGACGCCACGGTGCATACGAGCCTCGCTGAGAAATACAAAATTCAAGGGTTTCCTACTATCAAGATCTTCGAGAGACACGACACAGATGGTCCCTCCACTTACGAGGGCCCTCGACAGGCCGCCGGCATCGTTGAGTTTCTTCTGAAGCGCGCCGCACCCGCGTCCACGGAGGTTACCAGTGAAGAAGAGGCCGAGGCGCTATTGGAGACTGATGGCATCATTGTGGTGTATGCTGGGGAAGGCGACGATTGGTGGATGGATATTGCCAACAGCAAGCGTGATGTGGTGCAGTGGAAACATACCACCAATGAAAAGGCAATGCAAGCCCTTGGCGTGCAGGCTGGGACAATAACCATTCTCAAGGACTTTGAACACTCGTCTACCGTTTATAGGGACTTTGAACAGACGTCTACTGTTTATAAAGGTGAGACAGGTGCCTCTAATTCCGAAAAAATCATTGCCTTCATCGACTACCACCGGTCCGTTGTCGCCGTTCATATTAAAAAGGGTGACCAAGAGAGTCAATACAACACGCCTGGAGAACGTCTTCTGGCCCGAAAATGTCAAGAACTATGATTGCAGTCAGCCGCCATGCCCGTGGTATGCCGCTCCGTGGTTTATGAAGTGCCCCGTTGGTTTCCAGAAGAATCCATAATCCACTTGCGCATGCACTCGCCATTGATGTGAATTAAATATACAGCATATGAGGGAAAACAAAAAGGGTCCGAAACTGCTCATGGTCGAAGAAGTATAACGTTATCTCACAATGGAACGCCTGCAGTAACCTGTGTCAGTTTAAAATGTATATATTAATACAAACTAGTCCCTCGCAGTAAAACTCCCTTACACACCACAAATAAACCGCAGTTTTGCACATAGCCATTTTTAATATGGTCATATATATGATTAGCCGTTTTGTTATGTGTATATTTTAAACCTGTCTGCACACTGTTCACACTGATTCTCGCCACAGCGCGCGGGATGTAGTGTGCATCTAAAACAGTCTGTCAGACGCCATCAACGCCTGCGCAATTGTCCCGCAAGGCATCAGTGGAGATTGGGAACTTCGACTCTCGTATATATATACCCCGAACTGCGCACCTGCATCAACACCAAGAAAGTATTGTATGGCAAAAGAAGTGGTTTGTAGTTGGCATAAACAAACCAGTTCCACATGCAAAATACTTGTGCCAGTGCATCGACACACTCGCGGTGCCAAGCAAAATTGCACTGCAAGACCCGCCATGCTAATTGGGTTGTTGATGTGCATGGTAGTGTGCACTACTGCTGTTCCGCCGTGCGTGTCGCCCATTCCAGCAAAGAACTGCTACGCTTTGGAGACTCTACTGGGACGAACGGACTGGAGCACAGACAAATTCGATTCTGAAGAAGAATGGCAGACATTTGTGTCCAACTACATGACAGACGACTATGCATTTCCTTACGAGACAACCGTATCCATGAAACAACATGAAATGACGGTGTTTTTGACAAACTGGGCCATGGAGCCCCGTTACAACACGGCAATACATATTTTGCCTGGAGAGTCGCAAGAAAATAGCACAAAGATGCAGGAGTGGCTCAGCAGCCACGGCCCCCGTCGCGTTTACAAGCCCAAGTCCACCCTTCAGAAGTTCCTGTCACAGCAAGAACAGGATGATATTACCAACAACAAAGCCATCCACTTGCGATTCCGTGCGCGTTTGCATTCTCTGGTACCCAAAAACACTGTCATCTCGCGGCAGGAATGTCAGGACGCCATCGACAGTAGTGCTACTTTCCGTGACACCGTCACAGAAGGCATCCGTGCTGCGGGTTTGTTCGACGAGAATGACGACCAGCGCCAACACGCCATGCCCGCACTCGCGATTCGCTACAGATGCATTGCAGTGGTGATGCAACATGTCACCGCGAAAGAAGACGCGCTAGTCTCTCCATACGACCTGTTCTACAACAGCGTGACGGCGCAAAGCGTCACGTCTTCTGCAGCGGGCCAGTCTCAAGCGTTGCTGTACGTTGCACTTTACACGGACAACTGTATATGGGACGGAAAAACGAGAGTTTTGCTCGACAATATCTATGCGAGTCTCTCTGAAAACATCATGCCTGCATTGGTCACATCAGCAGCCCAACGTGTGGACATATGGCCTGAATACGCTAGCAGAATGGCGGGGGTACTCGGAATGTCGCCTGTGCGGGTTGGTGCTGGCGTTCGTACAGACGAGCTCCGGTTGCCCAACATTGCGTGGACCAGCCATGGTCTTGCTGCCCAAGTGCAAGGTCTGACATATAGCACCTCAGTCTTCCGACTGTCATACACGCCTATGTTCCTCACCGTGTTTGAACAGGCCCACAGCACGTTACAGCGCGGCTTTGCCTCTGTGCTGGGCATTCACGAAGCCGAAGAGCACCTCGACCTGTACATCGACGCGGATGGCGCGTACGTCAATAGAACACGCCTGGAGAACGTCTTCTGGCCCGAAAATGTCAAGAACTATGATTGCAGTCAGCCGCCATGCCCGTGGTATGCCGCTCCGTGGTCTGTGAAGTGCCCCGTTGGTTTCCAGAAGAATGTCGACCACGTCTATTGCGAAGACTCGACATGTTTCAAGCCTGCGTGTTCTCCATGCGCCATGCACACCTACAGCAATGAGGCGCATTCCATGCCCACAGACCTTGCCCCTGTGATGGCAACCATGGATTGGGAAGGGGTGGTGAAAAACTTATTAAAAGGACACAACCAAACCCTTGTCCAGTTCAAGGAGCAACCCCTGCGCATGAATCTCAGGAGGCCATACCAGCCCAAGGATGCCCACAATCTGGCCCTTTTTGTACAGACTTACGTCAACTCTCTCGGCATGACCAAACAATTGTACCCCGAAAAGGGTGGAATCCTCGTTGATATTACCGCCAATGCTGTCGGGGACAGCGAGTTTCTTGCCGCATGGACGTTGGCGGGGGCCCCCTCGCTACGCATTGTGTTTTTGCAACCTCCAATGGCCAGCACTGCCGCGGACACAACATGTGTGCCGTGTGCCACTGGCAAGTACACGGTGCAGCAGGCGTCAACTTCGGAAGACGATTGTGTTGTCACACAAGTTTCTAGCAACAGCCTGCCCGTTTCTCGCCAGGACACTGATTATCTCTACAGCGTGCGGGATATAATGTGCATCCAAAACAGTCCATCGGACGCCATCGAAGCCAGCGCAATTGTCGCGCAAGGCATCAGCGGAGATTGGGAACTTCGACTCTACCAGCGAGGGCAACGCAACAATACCACGCCCACTATCCCACCTGCCCCAGGAGGCATGGCGTTTGTCGCCAGCAATAGCATTCCCATTGCCAGATTCGACGATACCTTACTAATGCTTTTTGCACAAACGGCAGACGCACGCACACCACAAACACTCTCTCCACCGCCACAGCAAGGTTCGCTAAGGGGTGTGTTGACACCGTTTGTCAGCACAGAGCACTTGCACCGGAATCCACACCAGAGTAGAAAACTACTCGACGCCACGTCCACACAGGCCTCTACAGCCATCGAGGGAGGCATGATGTACACATATACCCCGAACAGCGCACCATTATCAACACCACCTGCATCGACGCCATCGCGTCCATCCAGATATTTTTGGGACGCGGCCCCGCGGGTCATTCAATATGTGATGATTGCATTGGCAGGTCTTGTGCTTATACTCTGCATCACCATTGTAGCCATCACTGTGCAGTACAAGTATAGCTTGCAACATACATACCCCACGCAGTATGCAGTTCTATAGGCTTCGGCTTGACGCACTCCGTTATGTCCTTTTTGCCAGTTGATCAAAAACAACTTGTTGTGTTGATTTTTTTAATGTAAAGACAAACACGACTTGAAATTTTTTGCTTGTGATGCCGAATTTATCGTGTACTGCACCACACGCCATTTCAGAAAAACAAACCACAAAAGCTCACATGAAACCGTGCTTGATCCACTGCATCATTCCCTTTTTGCCAAAGTTGTCGAGGATGTACTGTGTGGTGTTGCCGTCGTCGGGCACTTTGTTGGCGTGCGCATACTTCCTGACGCCCGCGCCAATGTTTTTGTAGTAGAAGTAGCCCTCTTCCGTCGCCTCCATTTCCTCAAACAATGCCTCATAGTCCGCAGTAGACTTGGGATGATAGAGCATCTTCTTCTCAAACGTCATGTAATTGCGCACAGCGGCGTAGGAATTCACCTTTTTATCCACAGCGTCTTTAATGTCTTTGAGGGGGATCAACATGTCGGCCTGCTCCCCAGCCGAGTACAACGACCCGATGCTCTGTGGCTGCAGCTGCTTGATGCGCTTGTTGAAATTCGCCTGTTTCCTCATCAACGACGACGTCTTCTTGGTAAAGTGCGCCGGCATCTTGCACGCCTGGCCCTTGCAAGGCTTGCTCTTCCACGCCTCCGTCTTCCACGCCCGTGCCTTCTGCGCCATGTTCTTCTCAAAGTGGGCGAACGCACCCCTGGTCGGCACAACAGCCTCTTCAATGCCCACACTCCCCAAAACCATGTCGTGCCTCGGAAAATGGGCCATAAACGCTCCCGCACGCCCATTTATAGCCAGTTTTTGCATGCGGCTATTTCCGTCTATTTTTTTCAGTAAACTTTTTGTGGCGTGCTGGCTAGAGCCGCGCAAGAAAAAACGCCCATTCCCGTCGCGTAGTAGTCAATTTTTCTGTAATGGCACCGGTTTCCATTCTGGAAAAATATTATACCCCTGTTAGTATATATGTAGTAGCGTCGAATGATCTTAGACACGAGCACGGAAATGTCAGCAAACTATGTGCATCCACTGCCAATGCATGATGTGAATGGCATGTATGCAGAAGAAACACAAAACATGCTACCTATCAATACAATGCGCGATGTCAATGCGAATTTCGGGGTTGAATGGAACTCAGGAATATGCGGATGCTGCACCTGTGAAAGACCGTGGATTTGTTGCATGGCATGTCTCTGTCCGTGTTTGTTATTTGGGGAGATACATCATACAGTTTACAACAGTGGCGTTGCCGGCAACACAAAAAACAGTACTTGCATGCCAAATGTTCGCTGCAACGCGGCGGCATGTGAATTTTGCCTACTTGACTGTCCGTTGTCAGTGGCAGTGGGACTATGCTGTACTTATGCTGTTGGCTGCAGCGTTTCGATCCCGAGTATGTCGTGCTGCCCACACAGCATGACTCGTAGACATATTCGCCAAAACAATGCCAAGGGAGCCATCTCTGGGAATAGTCTTGCTGACGTTGTTTTTACATTTTTCTGTTCATGCTGTTCTCTTATTCAAGAGCACAGACAGTTGTTTCCACAGACGTGATGTATACCAAAAAATTAAATTAGCTATATACTGTGTCACGTACCACTTTCTTCAGTTCTTGAAGGAACGTGTCTTCTTTGTATTAGCGAATTATGTAAGCAAATATGTGTTTAAGAGGTGAATGTGGCATTGGTAGTAGCACGTGGCTCCAATGGAAAGCGTGGGGGGAATCGAACCCCGCCGATTTCAGGCATGAAATCGCCATTTACGCTTGGGTTTTTGAAAGTGTTTTCTCACTTTGTGCCTCGGCACTACCTACACCTTTTGGCGTTTTACAGCCTTTGGCAAAGGTATATAGATTGCCACTATTTACACCTTTTGGCGTTTGGCAGCCTTGGGCGGGGCCTCGAGCTCGTGCTGAGAGACGCAGAACGCCGTATTGGCTGCCAATTCCTGCACAGCCGATAGCTCGAAAACGCACGAGTACTGGGCACATTTTGCACCAAACTTGTACGAAACACCTTGGTGCTCGATGGCGAAGCCGAGCGCGGGCGTGTCAGGCTCTTTTTTGAAGACAGTGCGGTCGGCCGCAAGTCGGCTGCAGATCTGGTTGAGGCAGGTCGAATACATGCCATCTTGACAGTTGTCGGGGTAAACGACCAGCCTATTCTTCTTGCCACCAATAATCACGGCAGGCGCCACCATGTTTTCCACACACTTGATCATGAAAAACAACAAATGTGCATGAACATGCCTGCGGAACTCTTTGGCATACGATATGGCATTGGGCCCTGCAATGTAGGCGTCAATGACCGAATTCATCTTTTCCTCGAGCTGCTTGGCCCCATTGCACACACCGCGCGGTGGATTTCCCACCGAAATGTTGCCAAGAATGGTCTGGAGTTTCTGCTGGCCCTGTGAAGTCATCTTGCGCTGAGCACCCTTCTTCTTATCCGCCTCGTTCACCTCGATCAAAGTGGTCTGCACCACTCCCTTGCGCGACTGCTTCTTGAGCAAGGTCGCGATTTGCATCATGTTGTCAATGTCCTCTTCAAAGTCCAGGTGTGCCAGGTAAATGTCCTTGGTGTTGGCCAGACCGCCAATGAAACACTTGACGCCGTCGCCTAGGGCGAGCATGACCAGCGTGATGTGTTTGAATTTCATGAAATCAACCAGCGCGCGATAGTGCGTTGCCCTGTCCTGCACGGGGAGAGGTTCGGGGCGGAAATCCAGGTATGGACTCTTGATGATATCCTGCTTGGCGTCCAGTCCGATGGGCAGACTGCCATAGTACATATTCTCACCGCCGTCTCCAACCAAGTAGATCGTTGTGGCCTGCTTCGACCCAACACCCGACATGATCTGCTCAATGGCATATACCATCCCGGTGCAGCCACGAGGTTCCGGAATCTTGAAATCTTTCGGAACATTGGTGTCATGCAAAATGGAAGCCACTGCCATTTTCAAGGCCTGCTTGTGTGGCTGCATCGACAAAGATGTGTCAATAATCAGAATGCCGACAGGAACCCCCTCGGGAACATCGTTGCCTCCATGCCAGCGCAAACCGTAGGTGTCGTTGAAACAGTAAATGCCTTTGATAAAAACCTGCGGCTCGGCCGAAGACATTTCAAAACAGTAGATATTTGTATTTGTTCAGATCCTGCAATCCTACAAAACGGAATGGCACCAAGAATCGGAAACCACTAACTTGTCACACACTACCTGGTAATTTAATACGAAATAGGAGTGGTGCGATATATACCAATACACCAGATGCAAATCGCGACTCTTATATACTATTCGAGTTCGGATCGTGGAGTCAAAACGAAGACACCGTTCTGGCGACGAGGGTGCATGTACTCGCTTTATTACAAGACAATGTCTAAATTATCATAATGCGCTTGGTATACACACACATCGAAGCCCCCCGTCTTAAATATAAAATATCAAAAGCGCTGCAGTAATCGTCATTGCGCACACAAAAATTACTCTAGCCGAGGCAGCTATGCCTGTCGATATGTTTGCCTCTTGGACTGGGCAAACGACTGAGCAACCATAGATTCACACACAGAAAGTGTGCACTAGCCGAGGAACGACGGAGGTGACGCCCCCTTCCCGCACGGATTAAAAAGCAAAGAGGCAGTCAGAAACTTGAAATAGGGCGACGTCTTTTGCCCGGAGCGCAGCAGCTCCACGTTGTCGTCGTTGAAAAACGGGCACATGGAATCGAGCAGCAGGTACGGGTTCTTGCAGGCACTCTCCTTGAGGCGCGCAAGAAAGTCGGCAGCTTCCGCAAAGTGGGTGTTGACGTAGGAAATCACGGCGGCAATGTGCTTCTCGTCGAACTTCTTTGAGGCACGATACAGACCTTTGGTGTTGTACACCAGCATAGCCGACTCATCTCCAATGTTGATATCGACCAACAAAACCTGCCCATCAGAGTTGACCATTGAATTGAATGGTCCACTATCAATTACCCCCGCGTACACGGCAAAGAAGATCATCTCAAAGAGAGTCTTGCCAAAGGTGTTGCGCTTGATGGGATTCTGCAAAATCTCAATGATTATTTTCGGATGCAGCTCTTTGACCCACCCAATGCGAATTCCCTTGAAAAGTTCACAGACCTGCATCGACATGTGCAAGTTCATCTTCACGTATTTGAGGGCCTTTGCTCGCATCTTTACGAGCATGCTGTTGCTCCACGTGGTGGTTTTTGGTGTGACATTTGCCTCGCTATGCTTTTTCCACTGTGTTTCGTCCCAGATGACAGCGACGACGTACGTCTTGACACTGGGCATCTCGAGCTGGCGCATGCAGTCGTACATAAAGCCCGACTGGTCATTCCTCTCACGCGTTTCGCCAATCTTGACAAAGACGCGCGACCCCTTGCCAAACGGGAAGACGCGCGACCCCTTGCCAAACAGGCCGACTTGCACCTTGACGATTGCCTTGGAAGTGGCATTCTTGAAGCCCAGAATATTCCCAGTGAGTTCGATGAGGTCGGTGTCCTTGGGCGCGTTGTTGGACTCGGTAATGAAATCAACGTGTGAGGTGATATTCTCTTTGAAAGCTTTCATAGCCTCATTCGCGCGCCGCATCGCCATAGTTTTGGCCTCGTCGTGCACCACTTTCTGGCGCTTGATTGTAGCTGGCACATCATCCTCAACGTCACAGTCGCCCTCCTCGCCCTCCTCGCCCTCCTCGCCCTCCTCGCCCTCCTCGCCCTCCTCGACATCATCACCCCCATCACTATCGTTCTGCGCCTGCCGCTTCTTCTCCTTGCTGGCCTTTTTCTCCTCCATAATCACAGCCATAGCGGCTTTTTTCTGCGCGATGTAGTTGTGCTCGAGCACGTCAATGGCAAGACCGCCAATGCGGAAATCGCACGTAGAATCAGTGCGCATGCCAACATCCAGGAAGACGCCGAGCGACTTCTCGCTGAGCCCCAGAATGTGCAAGTCGTTGGATATGCCCCACAGAGTGAGCCAGTCATGCACAGGGACGGCTGGCTTCACATACCCAAGAAAGTGCGTAAAGTCCATCCTCAGTTCGTCACCCACCAGCGGCTGCGCGATGATGCACATGTTGACGACCTTGCGCAGCTCGGCGTTCTGGTGGTAGCGCAGAGTGGTCTCGAACAAATCCTCCACCACCGGCCATTGCTCAATGATTTTGGGCATGAGAGTCTTGTGGTCAAGCTCAAGCTCCCTGCGCATGCGTTTGCACACCTTGAGCTCCAACTTGTTGATGCACGCATTGCGCAGCAGGGCGTGGCTTTTCACTAGGCTGATGATGCGTCCACGCTGAGCGTGGTGCAGGATAGAGGCAATGCGCAGGATGTGCTTGATAACAGCAGGCCAGTTGGAGACAACGCGCACCCTCTGCATCGTAATCAGCTCCAATACCTGCAGGTTGAAAAAAATTGCGACAAATCAGGCCCACGTGCCAAAAAATACAAAACAGACACATTACACACACAAACACACGTACCACGGCACGCTGGGCGCGCTCGTTGATGAGGAGCATGCAGCCCTCTTCAAAGACACACACGGCGAAGCGGTTGCAGACACAGGTGATCTTCGATTTCATCTGGGCCACTTGCGCATCGCCAGGATCGTTCCACACGGCAACAAAAAAGCATCCAAGCAGGTAGACCAGCTCGCCGCTGCGCTTCTGGCGCATCAACTTGTGCATTGCCGAGACAATGACCCTGGTGTGGATGGGCTTGGTGTCGCCAGGCATCAGCAGGCGCATGCCCCTGTACTTGCCATCATTGACAACCAGCTTGGAGCCTTTGCACATTTCGAGCAGCGCGTCCATCTCTACCTTTTCATCAACAGGAGAAAACATGGTGCTAACAAAGCCAATGCCAGTAGACCGTCACACCCGAGCGCCCAAAATCACAAATGTTTCCAGTCGTGCGTTGGGTGCGGAAAAGACGATGCAAAGACTTTCGACCTCAACAAAACGTTTCTCGTTTCCGAGCAACCCTTTGTGTTTATATAGGATGTGAATGTAATTCCATGAGGTTTCGTGGATTTTCCGTGGTCGTCATTGTCGCTTTTTGTGACTTTATATGCACATCGGATGGGGCGTAGTTTGCCCGAAATAGGCTTGGAAAAGCGCGTACCAAAAAAAAAAAGAGTTTGCAATGATACTATCAGAATATGGTGGCAACAAACCTCGCACAGGACATGATCAAATGCATCGTGGCAGCGGCATGTCTGTTCATGGGAGGCATGTTAACAGGAGTAGAAGGACAGTTGATCAGCCATAGCATGTTGAACTTTATAGACAAAAACACTCTGCACATGTATAATCTCAGTGACCCAGACGAGTACGTCTGGCGTGAACCGCTCGCCAAGACGGGACGGGGGGGTGGGTATCACGACGATGTATTGCCATACACAGACGTTGTGCATGAAGATAAACACACAAAAACGACACAGAGCTATCGCATATACACTGTGGTGTATGCCACGAACATTTCTAATAGAGGATTCTGTACCATGGCCGCGTCTGGAGGTGGGCATGGCTTTCAACTCAATGTACTCGGAGAAGATCGTCAGGCGCAATTTGATAAAACTGGATGCAACGAAAGACTGTGGACGGTGAGGAAGTTTGTGCGTCGTATCATGGGACTCTGCAGCAGCGATACGGATTATGATGAAAGCGATGAAGGTGCGGAGGGTGAGGAAGGCTGGAAGGGCGAGGAAGGTGATGAGGGTGGCGAGCAGGCTTCTGCAAAAAAATCCCCACATGTCCAGCAGCAGCAGCAGCGTCTTCATCATAGCTGTGACAAAACCATTATTCTGTACGTGGATGCATATGATGTTATTTTCATGGGCAGTCCCCAGAAACTTGTAGACAAATTCCTCGCAACACAGAAAAATGTGCTGTTTGGGAGCGAAAAGGGCTGCTGTGGGACTCGCGAAGGCCTCTCCTGGAGAAATACAGACTGTGATCTAGACTGGCCTATGCCAACGGTTGCCACGTCCACGCCATTCTTGAACGCAGGAGTATTTGTTGGGTTCGTACAGCAGGTGGCCGTATTGTTGCAAGAGTGCTGGGCTGAGCAGCAAGAGTACACAAATTCCATAAAGAAAACGTTTGGACAAATGCAATCGATGGAGGAAGGGGCCGAGGAAGGCCCTTGGAATCCATACGTAGTCGGTGGTGACCAGGCACTAATTTGTCATGTCTTTGCCCACCGCAGTGCGACCGACATGCAAGAGCTCACAGGTCGAAAATATGGCGCTCTTGTATCTGAGTGCATTGGCATGTCACTTGATTACACGTCAAGTATATTCCTGAATGCTTATGACATGCAAATTGGACGTGAACTCCACATTACAAAAAGAGGACGCGTCAAGTATACTGCCTACAGCAGGTATAATGTCCCGAAGCGTGTGCAGGCAATAACTCCGCTGTTTTTGCACTTCAATGGTGCCGGCAAGGAGAAGGACAAAATGTTTGTGGTGGCCGCGAAAATTGCATGGCCACACACAAATCGCAGTACTGCAGTCTCTCATACTATGTTGTACTCTCTTGCACACTCTAAATACGTGCCTCTCGACGCCACATGCAGCTGGAGGCTGTAGATCGAAGTAAAAACATGCAAGGGGGGGGCAAATTAATTTGTACATGTCCAAGTGAAGCAATGCATCGCTCAACCCTGCGTAATGAGTGTGGTAGAATTTAGTTTGCCGTATTTTTAATAAACCCCAAACAACATTTGTAATCACTATATAAGAAGGTATTGTATTATTGGGTGAATGCGTCCGCCGTATCTGCTACTTTTCGTGTTGTGTTCGAGTGGCATGCACCATGCGAATTCTCAGTGCAATTCCGGCTCCACCGGGCCAATCGATGGTGTGTGTTCGCCGTGCGAAAGCGGGACCTACATGTACCGCGAATCCCTCGATAATACCACTTTGACGCAAACAGGCTAGCACATGTTGGACTGGCTTTTGGACGTTTTCGGGTTGGTCGTGCTTTGTTACACGTAAGCCCCTGTTCAATACAATAAAACACAGACAAAAGAGGCAATTTTGGGCGACTATTGTGTCGTAGGACGTGCAACCCAATTTTCTGCGATTTTTTCAAAGACGTCGTGGTTGAGCAATCCACGACCATAGAAGAGAGGGGCCAAATCTTTCTCAAAGTATTTTAACATATTATTTTCGCGGTCGATCCTTTTTTTGTTCCGCACGTTTGCTGAGCGTTTGAATGTCCGCTCCCAGCAGGAAGCTTGCCAATCATCAGTGCGCAAAAAAACGTATGCTTTCTCCTGCACACTGATACCATGTGTTCTCAGCTTGTCTCCAAGGCTCTGGTGCATAGACAGCCATAATTTTTCTTGTTCTTGTATTGCCATTTGGTGATCTATGAGTGCAATTGCGATGTCCTGTATTATATAGTAACGGTTACAATCCAGTGCGGAAAAGTATCTGTCTATATTCGCATAAGACGCCTCAGTCGTGCCCATGACCCGCGGAAACCATTTATTTCGGACGCACGTGAATTTGACATAAGTGTCGTAATCTTCGTCGTAATGGTCGTCGTATCCCTCGTATATAAAAAATTTACGCTTTTCAGCCCATGCGAGAAATTCGCTGTGCTCTGCGATCATCGCATTGATATGCTGCTGTGTAGGCATGTTAAACATATCAGATGGTGTCCTGGGGCAACGACAATGTTGCAAAATTTCCCGCATGATCCAGTGTGCACGGTTATGTGGCATAGTCCTAGTGAGAAGTAGGGTGAGGCTGTTTTTTTTGACCTCTCGTGCTTCTTCTTTGTCGGGAAATTGTTTCAAATAGCATTTGTCAATTGGCATAATCACGTCGGGTTCCTCGGCAATAATCCCCAGGAACACAGAAAACGCTATGCCATAAGTTGCCCCCAGATTTCCCCAATCATATGTAAACACAATCTGGCCCTTTGAGATCCTTTTCAGATTGATGTCTTTGTTATTCTTGCAATGATCATACAATGCGTAAACATGTTCCAGATTAATTGAAATTTCTTCTACCATTCTACACACTGCTCGCCAAATAACTGCTTATGCGTTTGTTTATATACATTGAGGATGCGAAAAATAATCCGAGATTTAAAATAATTTTATACAGATCCTGTCAAATAGCAGCTATCTATTTTTCCTCAAAGGTGCCCACGTCAACTTGCTTCTATCAACGTGAAGAACGATTCCAGAAACCCACTAAGAAACCGTCTTCGCGGCAGCCTTGGCGACAACGAGAGAGTATGTGTTTCAATTAAAATCGTCCGATTCAGAGGACGACATGGCTCCAGTGTGGTCCATTTCGAGAACGCGGGCCGGCCCTGAGCTCCGCAGATTCGACCCGCATACCGAAAAAGGTATGCGGTTCGCTTGTCCTACAAACAATGTTGATATGTTATATTTGTAATGGATGTTGTCGGCTGCTGAATCGATGCGGCACACCAACGACCGTATCTCCTCGATGTCGGTGTTGGGAATTCGCGTTTGGATCAGCTGCCTAATACGCTCAGACTTGTACGAGATCACATAAACACTATCTCCGATGTTCCATACCGGGTCAAGCTCATAACTCTCAATATTCAACAGGTGTTCTTGTACATCGTCGTTGTTGGATGGCAGCCGTACCACTACAGAATATATTGCCAAGCCGGCATCTCTCTGTACAATGCCTGTCATGTCGAAATCGCCCTCGGGAAACAAGTCTTGCGCACGCACACCTGCTGACTGCAGCATATCCCTGCGCGCGTCATTGTAGAAGCGCGCATTTGGGCGCACGTGCTGTCCTACTTCCCACACCACTCTAAGACCCGTCTCGTGGATATTATATGAGACATCCTTGTCCACATTCGGGTTTTCTGCCATGAAATTGACAGAATATCGCCCGCCATCAAACACTTGCACCACAATCCCGTGCCTCCGCAGGAGCTGCTCATACTCCCTAATATTCAACTGTGCCACCAAATTTGGTTCCAGATTTCTGGGTTGAATGCACACACTCTCTCCGACAGACCACCTGGGCATCACACAATGCTGCCTGTTTCTGTCTACCGTGCCGTCGTTTATACATAGAGAAGCACAAGCCTCTAAAATAGTGCCACACACTAGGCTGCTTTTTAATCCCTGTATTAAAATCAAGCAAATACAACGAATTGCCTCAGTGAAGATGTGTGTGTGTGTGTGTTGGAAAGTCTTTTGTAGTTGTCTCTGTTGTGTCTTATACTCTCATATATATGTATAGATATTTGCATGCATTTTGTGTGCTTGTGTGTGTGAAATCTACATGCATAAATCCGCAACAAGTACATGTGAACATCACAAGCACATCTTGTGAAGAGCATTATCAGGCCCTCTCGCCGCGGATGCGGCGCACGAGCTGCATGTCCTTCGGGAAGATGGTGACCCTCTTGGAGTGGATGGCGCAGAGGTTAGCATCTTCGAACAGACTGGTGAGATAAGCCTCGGAGGCAGCTTGGCAGGCCATTATAGCTTGACGTTCGAAGCGCAAGTCAGTTTTGAAATCCTGTCCAACCTGATATGTAAATGCACACAAATGATTACAGACATTGTGTGAGTGTGTCGATGTGGGTTGTACGCTATGAAACTATTTCTTAGGAAGTAATAAAAACAACATATATCGATCAGATATACATCAATTAACACCTCGCGTATAAGTCTCTCGAATGGCATCTTGCGTATGAGCAGCTCGGTCGACTTCTGGTATTTGCGGATCATCATCAAGGCACGAGTGCCCGGACGATAACGATGGGGCTTCTTGACACCGGCGTTGGGCGGAGCAGACTTGCGAGCAGCCTTGGTGGCGAGGGCCTTACGAGGGGCCTTGCCACCGGTCGACTTGCGAGCGGTCTGCTTGGTACGAGCACCTCCCAAACCCATGCTTGCACTCTTGTGGATGATGGATCGTCGTCGATCAAACGATTTTAAAGGCATTTGGGGTTCGCGCAGCACATGCCGATAGACCTGGTGTTTTGTACCAGGAAAACACACCAATTTTTCCTGGTACCACGCGAACCTGGTTTTCCCGGTACCAAAAATCAGAACGAGCAAACTTATTTTTGCTGACATTGGGTTCGCGTAGGCTTATTTTTCAGTTCGCGTGAGATTTTATCTCCCGAGTTCGCGTGAAAACCCAAAATAGCGAAATTTGGTTGCATTTGTTTGTGTTTGCGTTCGTTTGTGTTTGTCTGTGAGTGGGTTGGGCACGATGTCTGGCGGACGTGGCGCGTCTTCGCGGTCCAAGGGCGTGCGCAAGTCGACAAAGAGCACGTCTTGCAGGATGACCAGCTCACCTGTGCTTGCACGCCGGGAGCCTAGTGTCATTTCGCATTCCGACAGCGAGGGCGAAGTCCCCGAATCGGACATCGAGGATGGCGAGTCGCGCGTGTGCACAGACGATTACATCCGCCAGCAGCAGCAGGAGTACGTGTCCGGGCAGAGCAAGATA
>Ga0209284_10001105_pt1 | contig 42516 bp, 40 predicted proteins | sample FRY03_FD_187211 | JGI IMG/M metagenome (GOLD analysis project Ga0209284, IMG submission 187211) | Freshwater microbial communities from Lake Fryxell liftoff mats and glacier meltwater in Antarctica - FRY-03 (SPAdes) (version 2) | ecosystem: Environmental > Aquatic > Freshwater > Ice > Glacier... | reverse complement strand
TTCAATTCACCTTCATGCTTTGCAAGGAATACTTTTTCTTTAGTTTTGTTATCATCATCAGCTTTTGCTGCCTCATCCTTTATTTTAGCAACTTCATCGCCCTTGGATTTAGCTTCGGATTCAGCTCTTTTTTTGCCATTTTCTAGTGCAATCACCGATTCACTTTTATTCATGCGAAATTCTTGGGGGATTTCGATACCAAACTCATAAAGGCCACCAAATATACTTGCACCAAGCATGGTTCCTACCAAGGTACCAATTAGCATTCCGCCGCGTTTACGGGGTGGGGAAACTGGTGCCTCTTCGTCTGGTTCTTCATCCGGTGTAGTTTCTTCCTCGGGTTCTCCGGATTCTTGTGCATGAGTATTATCTTCAGGTTGCATATATTTTTCGAAATCATCTTCAGGAATTTGATTCGTTTCTTCTCCCACGGCATCTCGATCAAATGCGGTAGTAGCGCCTTCAACTTCTTCTTTCATTGGCTCTTCAGGATCATAATCATTTGCAGAAGCGGTTGGTTCGCTAGTAACATCTTCGGCTTCTTCTTGGTCAGGTTCAATCTCTGAACCGGCAGGGGCGAATTGGGTATGTTTTGGTTGCTTGGAAGCTAACTGGGTTTTCTTCGGGCTAGGTGCTTGCACTTCTTCAGCGTCATTTGCAATCCCGATGATTTCGCTAGAAGAAGAATCAGAACCAAATTCTGGAATATCAAATCCCGAGCCATCTAATGCATCGTTGATATCGGAATCGCGCGCCAGCATGGTTTTTTTTATTTCAGGCTGCTTGGGGCTTTCCATTTCATCCAAGGCAGAAAAGTCGCTGGAATCTACAGAAATTGTATTTTCAACACCCTCTTCAGAAACTTCCTCAAACATATCGACTTCAACTTCTGGGGGATCCAAAGCTTCCGCTTTTTCAGAGTCAGCCCCACTCATAGCAATAGTAGAATCCATATCATCAGAAGGTTCAGGGATTTCGATTGCGCCATCTTCTTTGGGCAAGAGAAAATCTGAGTCGCTATCTTTTTTTTCTTTTTTATCGTTCTTTGCCATGGCTAAGTTACTCTCCGAAAAGCTTTCTTCAAACGCATGAGAAATCAACGAATTCCCCATGCATTGTACGGTTGATTTACCTATCTATGTATTGTCTAAGGCAAAAAGGTATAACGCAAGAGGTTTTCCATCTTTCCCTAATCTCCAAAGCTATTGAATCCCTATTTTCGTTAGAATTGATAACAAAGGACCAACAGTATACAAAAAGACAGTTAAAGTAAATTCCAACAATGTTTACCGTATAAAACAGGCAGGAAATGATAAAAAAGAAAGATCTGAGGAAGAAATAACTGGATACATTGCCTGTTATAATAAAAATCGTAGAATGAAAAGCTTAAGGCGATTATTGAATAATTTTTCCCGAAGGGGCTGGGACAATGTCTTATAAATGCGATATTTGTGAAAAAAGAGCGGGCCAAGGTAATTCCTACACTTACCGAGGGAAGGCAAAATACCTCGGCGGTATCGGTCGCAAGGTAACAGGCAAATCCAAGCGCTTGCACAGCCCAAATCTGCAAACGATTCAATGCCAAGTAGGTGGTTCAGTTCAAAAACTTACCGTTTGTGTTCAATGCATTCGGTCTGGAAAAATCCAAAGGCCAGTCAAGAAGCGTCCCTTCCAAATCCAAGCCGGCATGGTTTAATCGTATCTTCTAGGGAGTTTCCCTTGGCGATTACCGCAGATGAAATTAAATGGATTGCTCACCTTTCAAGGTTAGAGCTTAAACCAGAAGAACTAATTGCTGCATCTACGCAATTAAGTTCGATTTTGAATTACATAAATCAACTCCAAGAAGTTAACACCGATCATGTTGAACCTTTGGCGCATGCGCTTGAGGTTTGCAATGTTTTTCGGGAAGATGCATTAAAAGAATCACTCAATGTAAACGATGCACTTGCAAACGCCCCTGATCGTCAGGGGAACTTTTATGGTGTACCTGCAATATTCGAGTGATCATTTTTCCTTCAAAGAATTTGATATCCAATTAACTTTGCAACAGGTCAGAAATGTCTAATTCAACCAGCAAATTAACTGAAAAAACCGCTGCCGAGCTTATCCAAATTCAAGCAAAAGGCGAGGCCAACGCAGAAACCATCACCAAGGCTTACCTAGAAGCAATTAAAGCCAAAGATCCTAAGGTAAAAAGTTTTTTGCTCGTTAACGAAGAAGCTGCTTTGGCGACCGCCCGTTCGATCGATTTAAGGCGTTCCAAAGGAGAAAAGCTGGGCACCCTTGCAGGAGTCCCGATTGCAGTCAAAGATAATATCTGCACCAAAGGAATAACCACAACCTGTGGCAGCAAAATTTTAGAACACTTCATCCCGCCCTATGATGCACATGTAACAGAAAAACTTCATCAAGCCGATGCTGTAATTCTTGGGAAAACCAATCTTGATGAATTTGCAATGGGCTCATCAACGGAAAACAGCGCCTACCAAACCACACGAAATCCCTGGAACCTAGATTGTATCCCCGGTGGCTCGAGTGGTGGTTCAGCCGCTGCCGTTGCTGCTTGCGAAGCACCAATATCGTTGGGATCCGACACGGGTGGTTCGATTCGTCAGCCAGCGAGTTTATGCGGAATAGTTGGATTAAAGCCGACCTATGGCAGAGTTTCCCGTTATGGCTTGGTTGCCTATGCCAGCTCGCTGGATCAAATCGGAACCTTCAGCCACGATGTTACAGATACTGCTCTATTATTAAATGTGATCGCAGGCAAAGACGATCGCGACAGTACCTGCACTTCTAATGAGGTCCCCGATTACACTGCAAATCTTGAGGTTCCATTAAAGCCTTTTACCGTTGGTGTAGCACGGGAATATTTTGCAGGTGGGCTAGATAAAGAGGTCGAAAAATCGGTGAGGGAAGCGCTTGATGTGCTTAAAAGCAGGGGCGCAACCATCAAAGAAATTTCGCTACCACATAGCACTTATGCAATTGCCACTTATTATCTTGTTGCAACTGCAGAGGCATCCAGCAATCTTGCCCGCTATGATGGCGTGCATTATGGACACAGATCAAAAAATCACAGCAATCTTATCGATATGTATTGCAAAAGTCGGGGGGAAGGATTTGGCGCAGAGGTTAAAAGACGCATTTTACTGGGAAACTACTCGCTATCGAGCGGCTACATTGATGCATATTATTTAAAGGCATTAAAAGTTCGAAGGCTAATTCGTGATGATTTCGACAAAGCCTTTGTGGATTGTGATGTAATAGCGGGGCCAACTGCACCAACCTGCGCGTTTAAGGTCGGGGAAAAAAGCTCAGACCCGCTTTCCATGTATCTATCCGACATTTACACAATTAGCTGCAACCTTGCGGGAATCCCAGGCATCAGCATCCCCTGTGGTTTCAATTCGAATAATCTTCCAATTGGGCTCCAACTATTAGGCGCACCTTTTTCTGAAGAAAAACTTCTCCGCATCGCCCGAACCTACGAAAAAGAAACCCCTTGGCATCTTAAACGGGCACCAATTTCCTGATGCTAAGTGCCCAAGGTGTTGCCATATAAATCAATATGCAACCTAGGGCAAAAGCGAAATCCTTCTTCTTTGCAAAGCTCTACCAACCATTTAGATTTTTTCTCTAAGTCTTCGCGGGTGATCCCCTGAGGCATTAAGAGTACCTTGGATTTTTCGATTTTACCCAACGATTTCAGAAATTCACGAACCTCATGGGTATCCCCAGGCGAATCAATCACAAATTTAAGTTGATAATCAGCCAAATCCATCAGCTTTCTGACAACATCAGGTTGCAACCGAATTTCATCATGCCTCAATTTGTATTTGCCATTCTCTCGGTGATGGGGAGTTGAGTTGGATAGCTTAGGGCTGATACTTAAAAGATTACATTCCACTTTTTGAAAAAGGGTACCAGCGGTTTCCAAAGTAATATGGTAGCCGATTTCATTATATTTCTTGCAGAGCCCATCTAAATCTGGCTGCAAGAAAGGCTCACCGCCTGTGATCACTACATGCTTAGTGTTGAAGAGATTGGTTTTGGCAATAATTTCGTCGAGAGAAAGGATATAACCTTCAGGCGCCCAAGAAGTTTGGGGCGAGTCACAAAAAACGCAGCGCAAATTGCACCCGGTGGTGCGAACAAAGGCCGATGGAACGCCATTGAGAATGCCTTCGCCCTGAATCGAATAAAAAATTTCAGAAATTTTCATAGCCCGACCCTTTCGTAGCGGATTGGGTCAACTAAGCCTGCTTCTTTAAAACCTTCAAGCCTAAGAACACAGGAGTCACACAAACCACACGCCTTGCCAGATTCGTTGGGATCGTAGCAGGAATGGGTCAGGGAAAAATCCAAGCCCAGAATGTGGCCCATTTTTATTATCTCTTTTTTAGAAAGAGTGATCAACGGAGAATGTATTTTGAAGTTTCCAGTTTGCTCTACCCCAGCTTTTGTCCCAAGGTTGGCAAGCTTTTCAAATGCACGGATGAATTCTGGTCTGCAATCTGGATAGCCAGAATAATCCACCGCATTGACACCCAAAAAGATATCGAAGGCTTTCAGGCTTTCAGCCCAAGCAAGGGCTATGGAAAGAAACACCGTATTTCTAGCGGGAACATAGGTGACGGGGATTTCGCAAGCCATTAAAGTCTGCGTCCGATTTTTAGGCACCGCCTCATCTGAGGTCAGGGCAGAACCTCCAAAGGTTCTTAAATCCAGATCGATTATTTTGTGGGCTATTACCCCTAATCTCTCTGCGACTTTTTTCGCTGCTTCGATTTCTACCTTATGCCTTTGCTGATAATTTATGGTTAATGCATAACATTGGAAACCTTCCTTAAGCGCATGCGCTAGGGTAATGCTGGAATCGAGTCCGCCACTTAGAAGCACGACAGCAATTTTGGTTGAATTTTTGCTCATAAGGCTTACTTTCAATTGTAAAGAAGGGTTCTTGGCTTTATTAAGCCAAAACAGCCATTACTTTCCTTCTATTACATCTTAATGTTATAAAATCTTTTGGCTTAGCACCATGCCCCTTCGACCTTTTCTAGCTATACTAATTAGCACACTAGTTAACCTTACGGAGGCACTACCATGCCAGCCATGACCTTGACTGAAAAAATTCTTGCAAAACATGCTAATACGCCTTCTGTTGTACCCGGTGATAACATCTGGGTTGATGTCGACATTTTAATGACGCACGATGTTTGTGGCCCGGGCACTATTGGCGTTTTCAAAAAACATTTCGGCAAAGATGCCAAAGTTTGGGACCTTAAGAAAGTCGTCATCATTCCCGACCATTACATCTTCACCGCAGACAAGTTGGCAAATCGAAATGTCGATGTTCTAAGGGAATTCTCCGCAGCTCAACATCTTCCCTATTATTATGATGTCGGAACCGAAAATTACAAAGGCGTTTGTCATATCGCCCTTCCGGAAGAAGGTCATACCCGCCCGGGCGAAATTTTACTTGGTACTGATAGCCATACTTGCACCGCGGGAGCTTTTGGCGAATTTGCGACCGGTATTGGTAATACCGATGCTGGTTTTGTTATGGGTACTGGCAAGCTTTGGCTTAAAGTTCCACCTACTATGCGCTTTACCTTTGAAGGAACATTACCCCCTTACCTAATGGCTAAGGATCTGATTCTTTCTGTAATCGGCGACATTGGTTGTGACGGCGCTACCTATAAAGCCATGGAATTCGATGGCCACGCTGTTTTCGACCTTAACATTGAAGAACGCATGACTCTTTGCAACATGGTGATTGAAGCGGGAGGAAAGAACGGCGTTATTGCCCCCGATAAAGTCACTCTCGATTTTATTAATTCTAAAAACAAGCATAAGGTTCCTTACACACCTCTTTACACCGACCCAGATGCCAAGTTTGTTTTCGAAAAAGTTTACGATATCAGCAAGTTGCAACCGGTTATTGCAAAGCCACATAGTCCTGATAACAAAGCTTTTGTTAGTGAACTTAAGGGCACGAAGTTAGACCGGGCCTATATTGGATCTTGCACCGGTGGCAAAATGACTGACTTCCGGGCTGCTGCCAAAATCATGGCTGGGCATTCGGTTAAAATTGACACTTTTGTTGTTCCTGCAACCACCGAAGTTGCTAGGGGACTTAAGTCTGAAACGCTTAATGGCAAAACTTTAGAGCAAATTTTCCTAGATGCTGGCGCCAAAATGGGCGAGGCTTCTTGTGCTGCATGCCTCGGCGGCCCTTTAGACACCTTTGGCAGGCTTAATCAGGCCATTCGTTGCATTAGCACCACCAATCGTAATTACCCAGGGCGCATGGGACATAAAGAAGCTGAAGTTTTTCTCGCTAGCCCACTCACCGTTGCTGCAAGCTGTTTAACTGGTACCATCACCGACCCTAGAGAGTATATATCATGAGCAAACTTCCAAATGAAATTTCGGGCAAGGCTTATGTCTTGGGTGATAATGTTGATACCGACCAGATTATTCCTGCCGAATACCTTACCTTTAATCCTTCAATCCCTGAAGAATACAAGCAATTTGGCAAGTATGCGCTTAGTAGCGTTCCTCCCGCACAAGCAGGATTGCCCAAGGGGAATATTCCTTTTCACACCACCGATGAATTTGTTTCCCCTTACGCATTTATTATTGCGGGCAAAAACTTTGGCTGTGGTTCTTCTCGCGAGCACGCCCCTATTGCCCTCGATGCTGCTGGCATCAAAGTTGTCATTGCTGAATTTTATGCCCGCATCTTTTTCAGAAATGCGGTCAATGGTGGTTACCTCATTCCTTTTGAATGTTCCAACCGGTTATGCGATAAAATTTGCACAGGCGATGAACTGAAACTTGATGTGCTTAACTGCAAATTACACAACCTTTCCACTAAGGAAGTTTACGATCTCAATCCTTTGGGTGAGGTTGCACCGATTCTTAATGCGGGGGGGCTTTTCAATTACGCTAAGCAAGTTGGCATGCTTAAGTCCTAAAGGTCTTCCCTAAGTTTTTTACACATTATCAAGCATCAGGTTCAGGAAACTGAATCTGATGCTTTTTTATTTTGGGTACATTTCTTAGCTCATATTCAAGCGAAAAACGCACACTTTGAAAAAACGCAAAAACACAAACAACCTTAATTAAAATCCCTTCTGTGAAAACCTCAAATCCCAAATATGCCTGATAGCCTAGCGTTATTAGAAACAAACCTAAGGCGAATACGGCTAATCCACTGGGTGCAAGGGGTATAAAAAATGCCAGAATCACAATTCCTATTCCTGCGCCAATACTAACTTTACTATTGTTTTTCGCATTGGTAATGACCAATAGTTTCTTCGATACAAGCTCTTCTTCATTCATTTTTTTTTCTTGTACCATGGCGTTGTTTTGGGCATCCAACATTTTTGGAATGGAATCGTCTACCGTTTTTAAAACAAAGGAATAAAAGCAGATATTGAACAAGCCAATTGCAAGCAGAATATTGCGGGATAGATTTAAATTTACATTCGGTTCGGGTCGGTTCATGAAAAACAAGCCTTAAGTGAGGATTAAGTGTTCTGTTCCAACAGTCTAGTAAATTAAGCGTGCTTGATATGACAAAAATGCCGTCATCCAATTGCCAAGTCTGCCACTCTGACAGCTACTATTCCCTAGCAATCCCTAGCAAACGCCATAAACCTATACAATATAGCAACTTATACACATCACATTTCATGGCATAACCTTTGCTAATCTAATTGCTCATTCGCTAAAGACCTTTACCGGTCTGAATGAATTTTAGAATTATAAATCCGGTATGTGAACCGGCAAGATGGCAACTGAAAAGCATTCAATAGTTTCATGGTTAAAGGAGTATGTGGATGGGTTCTAAACAACTGACTTATGCTGATGAAGCGCGTCAAAAAATGCTGGCTGGTGTAAGCAAATTGGCCCGGGCAGTACGCTGCACCCTTGGGCCCCGTGGCAGAAATGCTGTTATCGACAAAGGTTGGGGCAGCCCAACGGTAACCAAAGACGGTGTTACTGTTGCAGAGGAAATCGAACTTCAAGATCCTTTCGAAAACATGGGGGCCCAACTTGTTAAGGAAGCCGCCAGTAAAACCAGCAATGTTGCAGGCGATGGTACCACCACCGCAACTGTAATTGCAGAAGCTGTTTTCAGGGAAGGTCTTAAATACCTTGCTGCTGGGCACCACCCAATGGCAATCACTCGTGGCGTTCAAAAAGGTGTAGACAAAGTTGTAGAGCAATTGGCCAAGATGGCTGAAAAAGTTGACTCCAAAGACAACAAAGAAATCACCGAAGTTGCCACCATTGCTGCAAATAACAATTCTGAAATTGGTAAAAAACTTGCAGAAGCAATGAGCAAGGTTGGCGCTGCTAATGGCGTTATCACCATTGAAGAAGGCAAGATTACCGAAACCGAAGTTGTTGTTGTTCAAGGGATGCAATTCGATCGTGGGTATCTTTCCCCCCACTTCGTTACCAATCATGACAACATGACTTGCGAACTAGAAAACCCTTACATCCTTATCTACGAAGAAAAGATCAGCTCTGCAAAATCTTTGATTCCACTCCTCGAAGCTATTTCCAAGAAAAAAGAACCTTTGCTCATCATTGCAGAAGATATTGATGGCGAAGCTCTTGCAACCTTGGTTCTTAATAAGCTTAAGGGTGTGCTCAATATTTCTGCAGTCAAAGCTCCTGGCTATGGTGATCGCAGAAAAGCCATTCTTGAAGACATTGCAGCACTTACCAAGGGCAAGGCAATTTTCAAAGATTTAGGCGTTCCTCTTGAACAGATTGAACTCTCTGATCTTGGACGAGCTAAGAAAATTAAAATTAATGCTGAAAATACCACCATCACCGAAGGTGCTGGCGATAAGAAAGCTATTGAAGGTCGATGCGAAATGATCCGCAAGGAAATCGCGAAAACCGACAGTGACTATGATCGTGAAAAACTTCAGGAACGACTTGCAAAGCTTGCAGGTGGTGTGGCCCAATTGAAAGTTGGGGCCGCAACTGAAACCGAAATGAAAGAACGCAAGGCACTTTACGAAGATGCATTGCACGCTACTAGGGCAGCACTTGCTGAAGGTATTGTCCCAGGCGGTGGTGTTGCTCTTCTTCAAGCACGAAAATGCCTTGATAATCTTAAGCTTGATAACGAAGAAGAAACGATTGGCTTGAATCTTCTGCGCACCGTAATGGAAATGCCCTGCAAGATGATTGCTGAAAACGCCGGCCTTGATGGCTCTGTTGTTGTTCACAATATCAACAAATCCAAGGAAAAGAACTTTGGCTTTGATGCAGATAAAGGCATTTACTGCGATATGCGAAAAGCAGGCATCGTTGATCCTGTTAAAGTTACACGAAGTGCGCTGCAAAATGGCGTTAGCGTAGCTTGCTTGCTGCTTACCACTGAAACCATGATCGCAGATATTCCTGAACCCAAGGGTGCAGGTGGTGATCATCATGACCATCATCATGGTGGTGGTGGTGGCGATATGGGCATGGGTGGCATGGGTGGCATGGGTGGCATGGGCGGCATGGGTGGCATGATGTAAGTTGCCCTTTGATTTTCGTATTACCTTAATCATTAACTTTAATTTCGTATGAAGGAAGTAGAACATGGCCAAGAACAAAGATGTTGATTTGAAAGTACGACCCCTCGATGATAGGGTCGTGGTTCAGCCTTTAGAAGCTGAAGATAAAAGTGCAGGCGGGATTTTACTTCCCGATGCTGCTAGGCAGAAGCCACAACGAGGCTGCGTGCTTGCAGTTGGGCCAGGCAATCTTCGTGAAGATGGCCAGCGTACACCTGTTTCGGTCAGCAAAGGTGATGAAGTTGTTTATGGTCGCTATGCTGGCAGCGATATTGAAGTTGATGGCAAAGAAATTAAAATACTTCGCGAAAGCGATATTCTTGCCAAGATTACCAAATAAATTCGTACATCCGCTAAGGGAGATTTTCATAAATGGCTAAGCAACTTCTTTATACCGATGATGCCCGTAAGAAACTTCTTGCAGGCGCTGAAAAATTGGCCCATGCCGTAGGCATTACTCTTGGGCCCACAGGTAGAAATGTCATCCTCGATAAAAGCTTTGGCGGCCCCACGGTCACCAAAGATGGCGTGACAGTCAGCAAAGAAATTGATCTTGCTGATCCCTTTGAAAACATGGGGGCCAAACTCGTTAACGCAGTCGCTCAAAAAACCAGTGATATTGCAGGAGATGGCACTACAACCGCCACCATTCTTGCTCTTTCCATTTATCAAGAAGGTTTGCGAAATATCACCGCTGGAGCCAATCCAATGGCTATCAGGCGTGGTATTGATAAAGCTGTTGCCGCAGTTGTTGAGAACCTCAACGAAATTTCGAAACCTATGAAGTCTTCCGCTGAGCTTGCTCAAGTTGCCGCTATTAGCGCCAACAATGACATGGTCATTGGACAACTCATGGCAGATGCCTTCGAAAAAGTTGGCAAAGATGGCGTTATAACTGTTGAAGAAGGCAAAACTGCAGAAACTACCCTCGACTTTGTTGAAGGTATGCAGTTTGATAAAGGCTATGTTTCGCCTTACTTCATCAATACCGAAGACATGACTTGCGAACTTGAAGACCCCCTCATTCTCATCTATGAAAAGAAGGTGAACAATGTACGGGATCTTTTGCCCCTGCTTGAAAAAGCATCAGCAACTGGCAAACCTTTGCTTATCATCGCAGAAGATGTTGAATCTGAGGCGTTGGCTGCATTGGTTATCAATAAGTTACGCGGCATCTTAAATGTGTGTGCTGTAAAAGCTCCTGGTTTTGGTGATCGTCGTAAAGCCATGCTTGGCGATATCGCTGTTTTAACAGGCGGCCAGTTCATTAGCGAAGATCTTGGAATTACCCTTGAGAGTGTTGAACTCGAAATGCTTGGGAATGCTAAGAATGTACGAATTGAACGCGAAAATTGCACTATCATTAGTGGTAAGGGCGAAAAGCACTTAATTCAAAAGCGTATCGAGCAGATCCGGGCTCAAATGGGGCAGACTGAAAGCGAATACGATAAAGAAAAGTTCAGCGAACGCCTTGCTAAGCTTACTGGTGGCGTTGCCATTGTTCGGGTCGGTGGAACCACCGAAGCCGAAATGAAGCAGACCAAAGGTCGCGTTGAAGATGCTCTTCATGCAACCCGAGCTGCCGTTGCCGATGGTATTGTTCCAGGGGGTGGCACTGCTCTTCTTCGTTGCATAAGTGTTGCGGAAAAAGTTTCTGAAAAGCTTAAAGGTGATGAACGCCTAGGTGCGGAAATCATTACCCGGGCTCTTGAAAAACCGATTCGCATTATTGCTCAAAACTCTGGTGTTGATGGTGCAGTTGTTGCTGCAGAAATTCTTGCCCGAGATACAAAGCCAAACTTCGGATATAATGCTAATACTGGTGAGTATGTTGATATGTTTAAAGAAGGCATTATCGACCCCACCCGCGTTACAAAGTCTGCCCTGCAGAATGCGGCAAGCATCGCTGGCCTGATGCTTACCACCGAAGTCATGATCACGAAGATTGACGAGGAAAGTTCTACAGGTAAGGTTTCTGGATCGGTGAGGTAATTTCGGTTTCCTCATGTTCCTTTTTGGTTTTATTTCGCGGGTCCACCAAAAATGGGCCCGCGTTTGTTTGTAATTAGTATTTTTAACCCTTTGTATTTAAACTATCAGGAAATGTATGGCAACTAAACGCTGCTATTATGAAGTCCTAGTCCTTTCTAAAAGTGCTGACTCTGAATCTATTAAATTAGCTTATCGCAAACTTGCAATGCAATATCATCCCGATCGCAATGTTGGTAATCCCGAATCTGAGGTTCTTTTTAAAGAAGCTGCAGAAGCCTATGAGATATTGCGCGACCCCGAAAAAAGGCAACGCTATGATCGCTACGGTCATGCGGGCATGGATGGCATGGCAATGCCTGATTTTGGCAATGCAGAATCCGTGATGGATATATTTGGGGATTTGTTTGGTGGGGTTTTTGGTGGGGCAGGCAAGGGCAAAGCCAAGCGGGGGCCCCAAGCAGGAAATGATTTTCATTTAGGAATTGAAATTGATTTGATCGATGCGATGAAAGGCATCGAAAAGAAAGTCAAAATTCCAAGGGATGTAACTTGCAAAAGTTGCAGCGGTAATGGATGTAAATCTGGTTCGATGCCTGTAAAATGCAAGCGCTGTGATGGCAAAGGTGTTGTCATTCAGGGGAATGGTTTTTTTCGAATTCAACAAACTTGTTCTGGGTGTGGGGGAAAAGGCGCCACCATTACAAACCCTTGCACCGGTTGCAGAGGCGCTGGCGTGATTCAAGAACACGAAGAATTGGTTATTAATATCCCACCCGGAGTTGATGACGGGGTTAATATCCGCCACACTGGATCTGGTGAAGCTTCGCGAAATGGTGGCCCCTCGGGCGACCTTTATGTACAAATCAAAGTAAAAAAACATTCGTTTTTCCTTCGCAACGGTGCAGATTTACATTGTGAAGTGCCCGTCACTTTCAGCCAAGCCGCCCTAGGGGGAGAAATAGAAATCCCTTCTCTTGATGGAAAAAAAATAAAGTTTAAGTTGCCTACTGGCATACAGGGTGGGGAGGAAGCGAAAGTCCCAGGCAAAGGTATGCCTTCCTTAAGAGGAACCAGAACAGGCGATCTGGTTCTTCATATTCGCCTAGAAACTCCTAAAAATCTCACCAAACGACAGGAAGAGTTGTTTAGGGAGTTATCAGAACTCGACCATAAACATATTTCGTCTCACCGAAAAAGTTTCCTTGAAAAACTTAAAGGCCTTTTTGTACAGTCAGAATCCGACTTTTCCAAGGATAGCAATGAAGGCTAGACTCATTTTTGCAACTAGGGAAAATAAACATGACAAATGAAAACATTGATCCTGATAACGAATATAACCATGACTATGCTGAACCGCCGATTAGTTCAGAAGTTGAAACCTTAAAGGAACAACTTCTTGAAGCCGAGAAAAAAAAAGACGAATATCTCACGCTTGTAAAATCGACCAGAGCGGATTTTGAAAACTATCAGAAGCGTATTCTAAGGGATCAGGCAAACGAAAGACGGTTTGCCCACTTCCAATTCGCTGCCGATATTTTACCTGCTATGGATAACCTTGATCGGGCATTGCAGGCCGCCAAGCAAAGTGGGGCCAACGACCCCATGGTGCAAGGAGTTAGCATGGTTTTAACTCAGGTTCTTGATGTATTTAAACGGCACGGCATCCAACGAATCCAAGCCGAGGGAACCCCATTTAACCCGAATCTTCATCAAGCAGTAATGCAAGTTCCATCCAAAGACTTACCAGTTTCTACCGTGGTTCAAGTTTTGGAAAATGGCTATACACTGCACGACCGGGTAATTCGCCCGGCAAGTGTTTCGGTTTCATCCCCAGCAGAATAATGTTTCCTTGGACTAAATTGGAGTAATAAAATGCCAACCTATGAATATGAGTGCGATGCATGCCAACACGCTTTTGAAGAGTTTCAATCATTTTCGGAAAAGGTGTTGAAAAAATGTCCGAAGTGTAAGAAATCAAAACTCCGAAGGCTATTTGGCACTGGTTCTGCGATTCTTTTCAAAGGTTCTGGCTTTTACGAAACCGATTATCGCAGTGACGCTTACAAGAGTTCTGCAAGCGCAGACAAAGAAAGCCCTGCAAAATCTGAACCTGCAACAAAAAAAGATTCGACCCCAACACCCCCGATTGATAGCAAACCCAGTGCTGCAGTACCTAAGGCAGCAACCCCCAAGCCTTCACCTAAGAAGGATTGATATGACTCAGGTTAAATGCCCTATTTGTGATAAGCCGATGAATTTTCAGGCCCGAAGTGAATGGCCTGACTTTCCTTTTTGTAGTTTGCGTTGCAAACGCATCGATTTGGGCCGCTGGTTTGGTGAGCGTTATAAACTTCAAGGCCATGATTATCCTGAAGACTTTCATGAAGAAAATGAAAGCGAATGAAACTATATTCTATTATCGTTTCTTTACATTTAGCTCGTTTATTTAGCTGCTATTCTTCAAAATTTCGATTAAAATTAAGAATCATTATTACAACTTGGTTACCTCTATGAACTTTTTTTACAAGATAGTAATCGGACTTTCCCTAGTGCTGGTAACTGGTTGCAAGCAGACAACAAACAACAAACTTTATTTAGGAAATCGACAAATCAAAGTGGTTGCCACAACCACCATGATTGCGGATTTGATTAATAACGCAGGCAAAGGCAGGGTTTTAGTCGAATCACTCATGGGGCCCGGCATTGATCCCCATTCCTACGAACCCAGAGAAAGCGATGTTTCCAGGTTAATGGGCGCCGATGTTGTTTTTTACAATGGCATCCATCTTGAAGGAAAAATGGCGGATCTATTTGAAGAATCTTCCAAGAAAAAATATGTCTTTGCTATCGCTGATGGCTTGGTTCCTTCAGATATTCGAAAAGAACCACAAACAAATGCACCCGATCCACATATTTGGTTTGATGTTCAATTGTGGATCAAGGGCTTAGAATTTGTAAGTGCGAAATTGATTGAAGTTGATCCGAAAAACAGCAGCATTTATAACGCCAACAAATCGAATTATTTAGTCACACTTCAGGAACTCCACCAGTATGTAAAACAACAATCAGAAAAAATCCCAATTGCACAAAGAGTTTTAGTAACAGCCCATGATGCATTTGGTTATTTTGGAAATGCCTACGGTTTTCAGGTTAGAGGAGTACAAGGCATCAACACCGTAGCAGAAGCCAACAGTGGGGAAATCGGATCCTTGGCCTCCTTCATGGTAAAAAATAAAGTGCGGGCTTTTTTTGTGGAAAGTTCTGTGCCCCGCAAAAATCTTGAAAAACTTAAGGAAGTCGCAGCTTTACTAGATCCAAAATTCATACTTTCTACAGGCGGGGAATTGTACTCTGATGCATTGGGCCCTAAAAACTCACCTGCAGGAACTTACGAAGGCATGGTCAAGCACAACATAGAAACCATCGTTAAAGCCTTGGCTCCCTAAACAATAGGATGTTTCATGACTGGGCCGAATGATAAAAAACTGGAATTCGCGTTAGAGATCAACGATCTTACGGTGAGTTACAAAGATAAACCAGTACTTTGGGACATCGACCTCGAGATTCCCCAAGGGGCACTTGTAGGAATTGTCGGGCCGAACGGCGCAGGAAAAACAACTCTGATTAAATCGATCCTCGGATTACTGAACCCAGTTGCAGGTTCTGCTAAAATACTTGGACTTGAGATTGACCAAGGGATCAAGAAAATAGCGTATGTGCCTCAGCGGGGGAGTGTGGATTGGGATTTTCCTGCAACGGTATTTGATGTGGTTCAAATGGGTACCTACGGAAAATTAGGATGGCTCAAGCGCCCCGGGTCCAAAGAAAAAAAACTGACAAAAGAGGCTCTCGAAAAAGTTGGAATGCTCGAACTTGCGAACAGGCAGATCAGCCAACTTTCGGGCGGGCAACAACAGCGTGTCTTTTTAGCTCGGGCTCTCGTTCAGCATGCTGAAATTTATCTTATGGATGAACCTTTTCAAGGCGTGGATTCAACCACCGAACAATCAATTGTTGAACTTTTAAGAGAATTACGAAATAAAGGCGCTACAGCTTTGGTGGTTCATCACGATTTACAAACGGTGAAAGATTATTTCGACTGGGTGGTTTTGTTGAATGTGCGTAAAATTGCAGCAGGGCCCGTTTCCGAAGTTTTCACCGAAGCAAACTTAAAGCTAGCTTTTGGCTCCAGAGTTTCCCTAGGAGAATAACGCTTGTTTGAATCGCTTTCAGTTCCTGGATTGGGAAGCGTTGTTGCTGGAACTGCGCTTTTAGGCTTTTTATGCGGGACTTTAGGCACCTTCGCTGTTTTAAGAAAACAAAGCCTCATGGGGGACGCCATCTCCCACGCCTGTCTTCCCGGACTCATTCTCGCTTTTCTTTTTTTTAATAGCAAAGAATCTTGGGTCTTAATGCTAGGCGCTGCTATTTCAGGCACCTTGGCCGCCATGGTCATTCTTGGAATCAGCAGGTTCAGCAGAGTCAAAGAAGATAGCTCGTTGGCAATAACCCTTTCGGTATTTTTTGGCTTTGGACTAATGCTTCTTACCTGGGTTCAACGAAGGCCAGACGCAGCACAAGCGGGGCTGGCACGCTTTTTATTCGGCCAGGCTGCAACCCTTTTAGATCGTGATGTATGGCTGCTTGCTGCAATTGCGATCCCCTGCCTCGTCATTGTTTTTCTCTTCTGGAAACAATTTCAAATTGTTTGCTTTGATCGCTCTTTCGCCCAAAGCCTTGGTATACCTGTTTTCTTTATCGAAGTCTTACTTTCCTTATTATTGGTGATGGTTATCGTGGCAGGTTTGGAAACCGTAGGCGTTGTTTTAATGAGCGCCCTACTGGTGGCACCTGCGGTCGCTGCTAGGCAATGGACAAATAAGCTTGAGATCATGACGATCTTGGCAGGAGTTTTCGGCGCATTTTCTGGTATCGCTGGTGCATTCTTAAGCAACATTGGAAAAACCAGTATTCCGACCGGCCCGGTGATTGTTTTGTTCATTACATTAATTGTACTTTTATCCATCCTGTTTGCACCGGCCCGGGGGATTGTTTGGCTTCGGTTTAAACATTGGCGAGATAGCAAAGTTCTTCATCTGGATTCGGTACTTTCCAACCTGCTAAACCTTGCAAAGGAACATAGCGGAAAACAAAATGGCCACAGTATGGCAATGCTAAAAGGGATTAGTTCGAACCCCTCAGGAGTTCCGAGAAGCGTGCATAAATTATTAGAACTGGGTTTAGTTTCTGAAGTGGATAAAGGCCTTTATACGCCCACCACTAAGGGAGAAGAATATTTATCCGAAAAAACCTCCCTCATGGGGGCACCCCTTAAATGACACAAGCTCAAATCGAAATTCAACTACTTGCTATGGCCACGGCTGTTGCATGCTCGCTATGTGGGGTTTTCCTCTTGCTAAGGCGCATGACTTTACTAAGTGATGCAATCAGTCACACCGTTCTTATTGGAATCGTGCTTGCCTTTTTCCTGACAGGAGACATGGCATCGCCTTGGTTATTAGTTGGCGCAACGCTGGCAGGTGTATTTACAGTTTTGATGGTTGAAAGTTTGCAAAAAACTGGGGTGGTGCGGGAAGATGCTGCAATAGGCTTGGTTTTCCCTGCATTATTTAGCATTGCAGTGTTATTAATTTCAATCTATTCGAAAAATATTCATCTCGATATGGATGCAGTACTTGTTGGAAAGATCGCATTGACCCCCCTGCCCTCACGAAGGCTAGAATTCGGGGAATATGACTTTGGCCCAAAATCTTTAGCCCTAATGTTAGCGATCATTACAATCAATCTTGGGTTTATAATCCTGTTTTTCAAAGAACTGAAAGTCTCAACTTTTGATCCTGCGTTCAGCAAGGCCATTGGTTTCAACCCCTACTGGATTCATCTTGGATTAGTGGTTTCTGTTTCAACCACCGCGGTGGCATCCTTTGATGCTGTAGGGTCCATTCTCGTAGTTGCATTAATGGCTGCGCCTGCTGCAACAGCTTATTTATTAACCGACAAGCTTTCAATTATGTTGGTATGGAGTTGCTTAATAGGAATGCTTAGCGCGGTATTAGGATACTGGCTTGCCCATTTTCTGGATGCATCAATTGCTGGTTCGATGTCGACTGTTGCAGGAGCTATATTTGGAATAACTTTTTTCTTTGCCCCAGAAAGAGGATTATTCTCAGTCTGGCAGCGTGCAAAAATCAGAGATCGAAAATTTAAACTAGCCCTTTTACTTGTGCATCTTACCCAGCACGAAGGTACTATAAGAGAAGAGGAAGAATGTAACATTGAACGCCTTCACCAGCATCTTCGGTGGGATGAGTATGAAGCCCGTTCTGTCGCTTTTGAAGCGGTTGAAACTTTCTGTGCATCACAAGAAAATAAGGTTCTTAGATTAACTCCAAAGGGCAGGATTATCGCTTTGGAATCATTGCAAATAGGAACTAATCTTTCCTGATATTTTAAAAATAGGGCAAATGAAAAAACCAATATCGCAAAACATGATGGATTGGCTTAAGGGCGAATTACATCGCTGGAAGTCTGAAGGAACAATCTCAGAAACCCAGCTTGATACTATTATCTTTCAATATGATTCCCAATCTGATGCAGATAATAAAAAGGCAACAGCCTTCTACACTTTGATAAGCGCTGCATCCGTACTTGCGGGTGTCGCCCTGCTTTTATTGATTGGTTATAATTGGGTGCCACTTAATTACATTGCCAAGCTTGGGATTATTTTCGGCATCACCATGTCATTCCAAGGATTAGCTTTGGTATCGCGATTTCGCTGGCAAAACATTGCTCTATCGGAAGTATTCAGCTTACTTAGTTGCATCAGTTATGGGTCGGGGATATGGCTTATCGCCCAAATATTCAACCTTAACGCACATTATCCCGATGGTTTTTTATGGTGGGCCCTAGGTTGTCTGCCCTTAGCTTTTCTTGGGCAATCTTCGCTACTTTGGTTTTTAGTCATTGCGTTAGAAATTATCTGGTGCTTTACAGAAGCCTCAGGTATTTCAAATTCCAATTGGATTTTTCTGGGAAGAAACACGAACCTTCCCGCTGCACCATATCTTATGCCTCTTTTATTATTGCCCGGTTTTGTTTGGGCATACCTGAAAGACTGCCCCAAAACACTGGCCCTGCATTTGCTGGGGTTTGCTTGCTGGTGCACTAGTTTATGGCTTGCATGGGAATTTAACAGCCACGCCTTACCCCTGCTAGGTTCGCTTTTTGCTTTATATTGGCTTGCAGGAATGGCATTTAAAGTGAAAGAAAAGCTAGCTCTCCTATGCCATCAAGTTGGCATGCTTGCAACTTGGCCCCTGCTTTGTATTTTCAGCTTTTATGATATCCAAAAAGAAATCACCGAAAGAATTAAACCCGAACATGTCCCCGGTTATGCAACCCTTGATGGGATGCTCTTTTTCTTGGTTGGGATTATAATTCTGCTTATCTTTTCCATATCTGCACTTTCAAAAAGAAACTTCAATTCTATTTATTCCAAAGAAATGGTTTTGGCATTTGCGATTCTCACACAGCTAAGCTTGGCGCCCGCAATCAGCTTTTTCTTCGGCTCGTATTTTGCATTTACCATGGTTTTAATCACCAATGGCCTAATGCTTGGTTATGCGGCGGTCATGATGGACGATGGTCTAAAATCGAAGTCTTCGCCAAGATTCTTTCTTGGTGTTGGTTCTTTTTTATTATGGACAATAGTTCGATACTTCGATCTTTTCGGTAACTCTGGTGGAATGCTGGGCGCATCCCTTCTATTTTTTCTGAGTTCAATTACACTTATTGGTTTGGCGTTTTTCTGGGGCAAAAGAAAGGCTACCTTTCATGTCAACTAATTCTTTGGCACCAATCTTGCCGCCTTGGAAAGACCCTGCAAAAATAGGGTTGGCAATGTTCACCGCCTTTGTTTTTCAACTAATTATTCTTGCAGGTTTAAGCGGTAAGGGTTTGGTACCCCGAATCACTTCCGACCGCGTGCGTTTTAATGTCGTACCTATTGATCCCCGCGATATGATGCGTGGGGAATACATTATCCTTGGGTATGAATTTTCTAGGCTCCCCAACGATGATTCCATGCTAGATGATAAGATGAAATCTTACAAAAACCAAAGCCTGACCGGGGATGTGAAAAACCCCATGGTGTATGTAACTCTTAAATTTAATGTCAAAGATGACATCCATAAGGGAATATTTTTCTCTAGTTCACCGCCAACATCTGGAAGATACATCAAGGGAAAGCTTAAAGCCTACAACAGCATTGAATATGGAATTGAATCTTTTTATGTCCAAGAAGGCAAAGGCCAGATGTATGAGCAGGCAATTAGGGAAAAGAATCTGGTTGCAGAAGTCTATCTTGCACCAGATGGCTCTGCCCAAATGAAACAAGTCCACATCGTAGATAAGGATAAAGCTAAGGATTAGGTATTAGCCAGCCGGTGTTTCTATGGGTGATTATTTAAGATTTGCCCAACAACTCAAGGTAAGAATCAGAGATAAGCTGCTTAGGCAAAACGCCAATCTTAGCCATTAGTTCAAGAGCAATACATTCGCCAGAACTTAGGGTTTGAAGATCGGCCAAAACCACTTCAATTTCTAGAAAATCGCCCAAGCCATCAACTCGATCCAAATGAATTCGAGTATTCCCGAGAAGATAAAGTATGCGCTGTTTTCTTACGGTACCTAGAATTCCATAAGCCAAGGCGAGTGTATTTCGCAGAGAATCAGGTTCAACCGTGGGTGAAATATAATAAAGCGACAATTTTGGGCCCCGGAGTTGGGGGCGTTGATAAAAGATTAATTCCCCTGAGGATGGCGAAAAAGAACGGAGTTTAAGAAAACCCACGGGACAATTAAAGAAAGTATCGTGCTGGGGCAAATCAAAAGGGCCGGTTTCTGCAAGGGAAGCTATGATGGGTATCAATGCTTCAATTTTGTCAATTTTAGCTTTTATTTCCACATTTCTGGGCATCGTTATTTTTAAAACCCCTTGATAATTAAGCCTTTAGCCGAATCATCGTAGTTAAAAAACGCCCTGTCAAGAAGTTATTTGAAAGCTTGAATAGGAAAGGAACGGGAAGGTTGATAGTTCTGTAAAAATACCCTTTCGAAATGATAATGTCATTATAAGGAGGTTTTGTTTGCCTTTAAGGCAAATCACTAATAACATAGTGATAGGTTCCTCTTCTCTCCTGAAGCAAACTAGGGTTGGCATCTAGCCGCCATCCTTAATTGGAGTTTTTCTCTGTGACTCCCCGCGAAATCTTAGCTCACATTCGTGAAAAAGAAGTGCGAGCAATAGATTTACGATTCATGGATTTCCCCGGACTCTGGAAACACTTCACAATTCCAGCATCTGCATTGCGTGAATCGACTTTTGAAGAAGGATTAGGATTTGATGGCGCCAGCATGAGAGGTTGGCAAACCATAAACGAATCCGACATGGTAGTAATGCCAGTTCCTGAGACGGCATTTCTTGATCCTTTCGCAAAGGACAAGACTTTAATCATGATATGCAATATTCAAGACCCCTTGACCCGGGAAGATTACACGAGAGACCCTCGTAATGTCGCAAGGAAAGCGACGAATTACATGAAGGCCTCTGGTATTTGTGACACTGCTTATTTTGGCCCTAAAATAGAGTTTTTTGTTTTCGATGACATCCGTTTCAATCAAAACGAAAATAGTGGATATTACTTTATTGAAAGTTCAGAGGGAGCTTGGAATACAGGCCGTAAAGAAGATCCAAATTTAGGTCATAAGATTCGCTACAAGGAAGGCTACTTGCATTGCCCCCCATCCGATTCTAGCCATGATTTACGCAGCGAAATGATGCTTACCATGCTGGATTGTGGCATCGAAATTGAATCCCATCATCATGAAGGTTCAACTGCGGGTCAGGGCGAAATTGATATTCGCTTTTCCACTTTGGTTGAGATGGCAGATAGCGTTCTGAAGTACAAATACATTGTTAAAAATGTTGCACGCAAGCACAACAAATCCGCTACCTTCATGCCCAAACCCTTGTTTCAAGATCATGGCAGTGGTTTGCATGTGCATTGTTCGTTATGGAAGGGCGGGAAAAACCTATTCGGCGGCACAGGTTATGCGGGCTTAAGTGATACCGCAATGTATGCCATTGGTGGATTACTTAGGCATGCGCCCTCGTTATGTGCAATCACCAATTCAACCACCAATAGTTACAAGCGTTTGGTGCCCGGATATGATGCCCCCACTCGATTGGCATACAGTAGCCGAAATCGCTCTGCTGCAATTAGAATACCAGTGCATTCTCACAAGGCGAATTCGAAGCGAATTGAATATCGCTGCCCAGATGGTGCAAGCAATCCTTATCTGGCATTTGCAGGGATGCTGATGGCAATGTTGGATGGGATTAAAAACAAAATTCATCCCGGCGAACCGATGGACAGAAACATTTACGATCTTGGGCCAGAAGAACGACAAAAGCTGCCAGGTACACCAAGTTCGTTGGAAGAATCTTTGAATAATTTGGAAAGAGATCATGAATTTCTTTTACAAGGGGATGTATTTACGGAAGATGTAATCCGTACCTGGATTCAATATAAGCGTGAGCAAGAAGTGGAAGCAGTACGAATAAGGCCCCACCCTTATGAGTTTGCGCTTTATTACGATTTATAAGAAGACTCTCCAAGTTCCGGTCGGTAAAGGAAGGAAAACGCGGCCTTCAAAACACCAATGACTAGAGCGACTTTCCGCGGGTGTGTTTTAAACAGGATTTGAGGATTTTTATCATGAGTTCACACAATATCCGTTCACAAGCTATTCAAGCTATTGCCAATTCCAAACATGTTCTTGAAAGGCTGGACTTTCAGGAAACACCGTTAAAAGACCTTTTTGGGTGTAATGTATTTAATGAAGAAGTTCAACGCGAACGCCTTCCCAAGCCTATTTTCAAAGCACTTCAAAAAACCATCAAACAAGGTATTTCTCTCGATCCAACCATCGCTGATAGCGTTGCCAGCGCTATGAAGGATTGGGCCATCGAAAAAGGTGCGACTCACTACACCCATATTTTTCAGCCCATGACCGGCCTGACTGCAGAAAAACATGATAGCTTTCTTAATGTCGATGGCTCGGGAAAAGCCGTGGTTGAATTCAGTGGCAAAGAACTCGTCAAAGGCGAACCTGACGCCAGTTCCTTCCCCTCGGGTGGGATTCGTGCCACCTTTGAAGCGCGTGGCTATACCGGTTGGGATCCAACCAGCCCTGCTTATATTTTGGAGAACCCTAACGGGGCAACTCTCGTTATTCCTACGGTTTTCCTTAGCTGGACAGGAGACATCCTCGACAAAAAAGCTCCGTTGCTAAAATCGATGGAAGTTCTTTCCCATCAAGCGCTGCGTATTCTTCGGCTCTTTGGTAATAAAGATTCCAAAAAAGTTTTCACCACCGTTGGGCCAGAACAAGAATATTTCCTTATCGACCGTAGCTTCTATCTTGCAAGGCCCGACTTGCTTCACACCGGTCGAACCTTGCTTGGTGCTGCTTCGCCCAAAGGTCAGGAAATGGAAGACCAATACTTTGGTCACATTCCTGAGCGCGTGATTGCATACATGGCAGATTGCGAAGCACAATTGTTTAAGCTTGGCGTACCTGTAAAAACCAGGCACAATGAAGTTGCACCAAGCCAGTATGAAATTGCACCTATTTTCGAAGATTCGAATCTAGCTACCGATCATCAAAACCTGCTGATGGAAATCTTGCGTAAAACTGCGCCCAAGTACGGCATGGCATGCCTTTTCCATGAAAAACCCTTTGCTGGAATCAATGGTTCTGGCAAGCATAACAACTGGTCGATGTCGACCGATACCGGCGAAAACCTGCTTAATCCAGGTGATACCCCACACGAAAACGCACAGTTTTTAGTTTTCTGTGCAAGCGTTATCAGGGCTGTCGCAAAGTATCCAGAACTGCTCAGAGTAGTCGTAAGCGGCGCTGCCAACGATCATCGTTTAGGTGCTAACGAGGCGCCCCCGGCGATCATTTCGATTTTCTTGGGCGATCAGCTTCAAGATATTATCGATCAGCTTGAAAAAGGTGGTGCCAAGTCTACCAAGCAGGGCGGGGAAATGGAGATCGGTGTTACCGTTCTACCCAAGCTTCCACGCGATGCAGGCGACCGCAATAGAACCAGCCCTTTTGCCTTCACGGGTAACAAATTCGAGTTTCGTGCAGTTGGTTCATCTCAGTCAGTTTCTGGTCCCAACAGCGTGCTTAACACTATCGTTGCAGAATCTCTCGATTTCATAGCAACCGAACTTGAAAAGAGTACCAAGGCTGGAAAAGATTTCCATAAATCCATTCAAGAAGTTCTTCTTGGCATTATCAAGGAAAGCAAAAAAGTGCTCTTCAATGGCGATGGCTATTCTGATGAATGGCACAAAGAAGCAGAAAAGCGTGGTTTGCCCAACCTACGCACCACCATCGATGCACTTCCAATCATCATCCGCAAAGACAGCATCGACCTTTTCACCAAATATAAGGTTTATACTGAAAAGGAACTGAAAAGCCGTTATATCATCCTTTGCGAAAGCTATGTGAAAACCATTAAAATCGAGGGCAAAACCGCTTTGCTGATGGCAAAGGGAATGATTTTACCAGCAGCTATTCGCTACCAAGGCGAGGTCGCAAACTCGGTAAATGCCACCAAGGCTGCAGGGGTTAATAATAGTGCCCAACTCGAGTTTCTCACGATCCTCACCGCCACCATCACAGATTTCCAAAAAGCGATTACACATTTGGAAAAGGCCGTTGGCGATCACCCCGAAGGTGATGATCTTGCTCATGCAACTCATGCCCGTGATCATGTTCTTGGCAACCTCGTCAAGCTTCGAATCGTTTCCGATAAGCTTGAAACCATGGTTGCAGATGATCACTGGCCATTGCCAACCTATCGCGAAATGCTCTTTATCAAATAAGAGTTAAAAGCAAAAAAGAACCCCGATGGACAATCTCCACCGGGGTTCTTTTATTTGATAACCCGCTTTATTTCTTTGGCTCTTGCGACTTGTTCAACTCTTTCAGTTTGTTTGCAACGCTGGCCTTTTCTGGGGGAAGAAGTTCCTTAAATTCCCTAACCCAAATATTGCGAAACTTAACTGGGTTGCCATGAAACTGGAGCTCGAAGGGAAGCTTATCAGCATGCGCCTTATATTCCGGAGGACGATCATACATGGTTCCGCCTTGCAACTCTGAATGATTTTGCACTAGCACACCGTTATGCAAAACGGTGATATACCCGGGCTTGGCAACCTTGCCTTCTTTGTCAAATCGAGGGGCATTAAAAATGATGTCGTAGGTCTGCCATTCGCCTGGCTTCCTACTAGCATTCACCAAAGGTGGATATTGTTTGTAAATGGAAGCAGCTTGGCCATCGAAATAAGTCTTATTAACGAAGGAGTCAAGGATTTGAACTTCGTATTTCCCCATCAAATAAATACCACTATTACCCCTACCTTGGCCGGTACCTTCAACTTTTTCGGGCGAGGCCCATTCAAGGTGAATTTGAGCATCGCCAAATGCCTGCTTGGTAGAAATCCCAGATTTATTTGCAGTTGCAGCGCCGTCCTTGATAATCCAATTCTCCCCATTTTTCCATTGGGAAAGATCCTTACCATCGAAAAGAACAATGGCATCGGAAGGTGCAACGCCTGTGCTTGCAGAATTCACAACCTTGGGCTCAGGCCATTCAATGCCGCTTTTAAATTCTTTTTGGGCCAAAGCTATCGAACTAGAAAGCAAGGTGGCAATCAACGAAGCCGCAATTGGCTTGATGACAAAACAAGATAAAACTTTCATGGGTGATCCTCAATAAAAAGAGAAAAAAATCGCAACTAGAAAAATGATTCTAAGGGGATGGAGTGCAAGTTACAAAAGTTTTCTAGGAAATGGTGAATCTACTTCCTGGCAACCTTTTAATAATGCGCTTCATCTCCATTCCCAACAACTTCCCGGCCACAACCCCTGCGCTTTGCCCGCTAGCGCGAATGAGTTCATCCATATTACATTCGTTATTTGCAAGTGCCTGCCAAATTTTGGTTTCTGCCTCATCGAGATTTTCAGGAACTGAAGGGGGATTTCCCTCGGGAGAGATACCGGGCAATAACTTTTGGGTAAAAGAAGGGGACCAATCTTTTAATTCCTGCAACACATCATCCACATCACGAATCAAAATCGCACCCTTCCTTATCAGCGAATTAGTGCCACCGCTCGCAGAGGACTCAACATTTCCTGGCACCGCAAGCACAGGTCGCCCCTGTTCAGAAGCATGAACAGCCGTGACCAAGGCACCACTTTTTTCGGCAGCCTCCACTAGAATAATTGCCTTACTCATCCCACTAATTATTCGGTTGCGTGCAGGAAACATCCCCGGAAGTGGGGCTTGTAAAACTGTGGCCTCGGATACAATCGCACCTGTTTTAATGATTTCCAATGCAAGGCTTGCGTGCTCTGGCGGGTAAATCTTTGATAAACCCCCTGCCATCACTGCTATTGTTCTACCGCCTCCTTCCAATGCCCCACGGTGCGCTTCCCCATCAATTCCCCGGGCCAATCCACTTACAATGGTATACCCCGCCATTGATAAACCTTTGGCTAATCTCCTTGCCATCCTTTTTCCATACTCCGTACACGATCTGGAACCTACAATTGCAACTGCTTTTCCATCGCAGGGCAAGATCTCCCCCTTCAAATAAAGAACTGAGGGCGGATCCCAAATAGTTTTCAGAGATTCTGGATAATCAGGCTTATTCATCAACAACGCCTTGACGCCATGGGTTCGCATCGAGGCAAACTCTTGATCAGGATTAAACTTTTTAAAGGAATCGTGAAGCTTGGTTGCAGTAGTAAAACCAAGATGTGGAATTTGAGAAAGGGCCTGTACACTTGCAGAAATAACCGCTTCGGGCGTAATAAACTTTTCTAGCAAAGCCTTGGTAAGCCTAGGCCCAAGACCCGGCACCAAATTTAACAAAAGCCAAGATTTTAATTCTTCATCAGAGGGTTCATACATGGGCGCTTTAAACCTTTCAAATTAGAGGTGACAAAACTCCTTTTACATTTTCTTCGGTAACATCATCAAACAAAGCCACCTCACCAAGCCTGGTTGCAAGAATGAACCTCAAACTGCCACGGACCGACTTTTTATCGTTTCGCATTACTTCCAAAAGGGCGGAAGAAGATAACTCTGGGGGTTCCGTCGGTAAATTAAACGCCTTCAGCAAAGCCGCCATTCTACTTGCTGTACTCGCATCGATCATACCACGCTTGAGCGATATTTTATTCGCACATACCATTCCAGCGGCAACCGCTTCACCATGCAACCAAGAACCATATCCCCCGATGGTTTCGAAGGCATGGGCAAAGGTATGACCAAAGTTAAGTTTGGCCCGCAGACCTGTTTCTTCCCTTTCATCTTGGGCAACAACTTGCGCCTTTAATTCGCATGATCGCCTGATGATTTTTATCAGCAACTCGGGTTTGCGCGCAAGAATTCCCCCAGCATTTGTTTCGAGAAAGGAGAACAATTCCGCATCCATTATCATTCCGTATTTCACGATTTCTGCAAGCCCGCTGCGATATTCCCGATCAGGTAACGATCTCAAAACATCAATATCGATTGCTACACCAACCGGTTGATGAAAAGCCCCAATCAGGTTTTTCCCCTTTGGATGATTAATCCCCACCTTCCCGCCTACGGAACTATCAACCATCGAAAGCAGCGTTGTGGGCACCATGAAAAGATTAAGACCCCGATTAAAAGTAGCAGCTACAAAACCGGCCAAATCGCCTACCACTCCGCCTCCAAAAGCAAGTACCATCGTTTTGCGGTCAGCGTGGGTATTTACAAGTTGATCAAAAAGCTTTGAAGCGCTTTCAAGGCACTTCTGATTTTCCCCTGAAGGAAGAACCACCATGGTCACATTACTATTTTGATTTTGAAAACCCTTCGCAACAAGTTTAGCAGCATCTTGCAAATGTTCATCGGCAACAATAAAGAGGGAAGTCGTTTTGGCAAGATTAGAAAATAAAGATGGTAAATTGGCAAGCAAGCCCTGCCCTATCAGAATATCATAGCTTCTGGCCCCAAGGTTAACTCGGACTTGGTCAATTGCGTGATCAGGAGTTTGTGTCAATGTTCTTCTCGTTTAAGGAATAGCAATTCAACATACTTATAATTTACAAAGCTTCAGGGGCACAGCAACTTATTTACACCACGGAACCAGATTTCAAGCTAGAATAAGTTCTTATTCTATTTTTTAGGTAATATAAGATGTTAAGAGAAGAACAGCTTGATTTAAGACGGCAAAGGGCTGCACAGTCTATTTTTCGCATTGAAAACCTCGGTAGAAACAAGGTTTTTAGTGATTATCGTGTAATCAATAATCCCAAAAACACTTCATACAAAGTCAGCATTCGGGGTTTTAACACCGGAGAGAACTTCTGCGAATGCCGAGACTTTAAAACTAATACTCTTGGATCTTGCAAGCACATCGAAGCTGTTCTTGATGTTCTACAGAAAAATGCACAAGGATTACCTAAGCGAAAACACGCCCAAGTCACCCGGCCTGAAATCATCGTCCGATACGATACAAAACTTCGCCTTGCAATTCTTCTTCCCAACCGCCCTTCTCCTACATTACTTGCGCTTGGGCAAACTTATTTTGATTCCAATGGCGACATAAAACCTAATGCAGATCTTGAAGAATTAATGAGGCAGGTTGAAAAAAACCCTGAAGAAATCACTGTTTATTCTGATGCCCTAGACTTCATCAATGATGAACTTGAATCACACAAAATGGCAACCCGGGAAAATGAACTGCGCACGCTTTATGCCAACGACCAATGGCACCCCAAACTTCTGCAAACCGAACTTCAACCATATCAAGTAGAGGGCGCATTATTTTTGGCCCATCGAGCCAGATGTATTCTGGCAGATGACATGGGATTGGGAAAAACGATTCAAGCAATGGCAGCAGTTGAATTGATGGCCAGGGAACGCAATTTGGAGCGAGTCTTGGTGGTAACCCCCGCCTCCCTTAAATTTCAATGGGTCGAGGAAATTCGAAAATTCACCACTAGGCAGGTACAAGTAATTGATGGTTCTGAAAAGGAAAGGGAAAACGCCTATAGTAGCCCCACTTTTTACCGCATTGTAAACTATGATATTGTTAAAAACGACCTTCTTAAACTTAATGCATGGGAACCGGACCTTGTTATTTTAGATGAGGCGCAAAGAATTAAGAACTGGGAAGCTGAAACCACCCGGGAAGTAAAAAAACTAAAAAGCAAATTTGCCTTTGTTCTTACTGGAACTCCCCTCGAAAACCGACTCGAGGAACTTTACAGCATTGTTGAATTTGTAGATGCCCGCAGACTTGGCCCTGCATTTCAATTTCTTGATGACCATCGCATTGTTGATGCGCTAGGAAAAACAATTGGGTACCGTAATTTGGATCAGGTTCGTGAAAAGCTTAAACCCATTTTACTACGAAGATCGCGCGACAAAATACTTAAGGATCTACCTGAAAAAGTTGAAACGCCTATCCATCTCGAGTTATCACTAACTCAACAAAAATTGCATGCCGAAACTATGGAGCAACTGGCAAAACTAGTTGCTAGAAAAAATCTCACCCAGGTGGATCGAACCCGTTTGTTGAAAATCCTTGCAAGACTTAGGTTGATTTGCAACTGCGCATCTTTAGCAGATGATAAAACCAGCCCAACGGATTCCCCTAAAATAACCGAATTAATGATTCGACTAAAAGACTTAATACTTTCTGGCACAAAAAAAATTGTCGTTTTTTGTGAGTCAAAAGAATTCCTCGTTTCTATCGAAAGCCATCTTAAGAAAAACTCTTTGGGTTATGTTTTTTTACACGGGCAACTGCCCGGTGCTTCTCGCGCAAATATTGTTAAACAATTTAGAGATGACCCAGAAACGATTATTTTCCTCAGCACCGATGCTGGTAGCACAGGCTTAAATCTGCAATTTGCAGACACGCTTTTTAATTTGGACATCCCTTGGAACCCTGCTGTATTAAAACAACGCATGGCTCGAATCCACCGCATGGGGCAAAAGCAACCTGTACAATCTTTCCAATTTATCATGCAGGCAAGTATTGAAGAGAAAGTGCTGTTATCACTCCAAAAGAAAAACCAACTATTTGAAAATCTATTTGGCAAAAACGAAGACGAAATCGAATTGAGTTCCAGTCAGGGTCAAGAATTCTTAGATCAGGCAAAAATCTGGACACAACCTCTAGAACCACGGCCAACCCCCTCCGCCCTTACCTCCGAAGATCTGATTGCAACTGCCATCCCGTTTTTCGAGGCACTCCTTATTTGTTTAAAAAACCCTGAAGGTAGCTTGGCCCTCGAAACAGTCCCTGAACCCTTAAAAACACAATTTTTTTTACTCTGCAAGCAAATATCTAATCTAGCAGAAAAACGCAAGTAGTTACTGCAGTTAGACTTAAAGAAAACCTAACCCTTACATAAATAATTGTAAAAAAATACATACTTTTGCGGAACATCTCCCTAAAAACTGGGTTTAATACCTTAGTCGAATTACATCATGCCATGTGTTTTGCAATAGGATCAATCATGTTCAATCAAAAAACAATAATCTCCAAATTAGTAGTGCTGGTTCTGGGCTTTGCAATTATTGAAATTGCAGATGCCGCTACCCCTGAAGCCAAAGAATCCAAACCTCAAAGCAAGCAAGAAAAGAAAATCGAAGAGAAGAAAAAGGAAAAAAAGCTATCTAAAACCTCAGCGAAACTCGTTGCATCTAAGCCATTAATTGCAAGCAGCGTTTTATCCTCCATGATTGATTCTGAAATCAACAAAAAAATCAAAGAAGAAAAAGTTACTCCCTCCGCAAAAAGTACCGATGCGGAATTTCAAAGGCGCGCTTATCTTGACATCATTGGCCGAATTCCCTCCTCAAGTGAAACTCAAACTTTTCTTGAAGACACCACCTCAAATAAAAGGGTGAAATTAATTGATGACCTGCTTGCCAATGCTGAGTTTGGAAAACACATGGCAGACATTTGGCAAGCCCTGCTTTTGCCCAGAATTTCTGATAACCGCCGGGTTCAAAGCGAACCCCTGATCCTTTGGCTTGAAAACCATTTTAATGTTAACACCGGATGGGATCAAATCACCAAGGATTTATTGACCTCCACCGGACCACAGGATCAAAATGGATCCACCACTTATTTCATTTCCAATGCATCTGTCGACAAAATGACTGACTCTGTCAGCAAACTATTTCTAGGCGTACAACTCCAATGCGCTCAATGTCATAACCATCCTTTCGTTGATTGGAAGCAAAACGATTATTGGGGATTGGCCGCATTCTTCATGAAAGTTCAAGCCAAGCCTCCCGGTGGAAAAGACACCTCATCCCCAACGGTTTCTGAAGGCAAAGCCCTCAATAAGAATAAAAAGAGCCTGCCCGAAGCTGCGCAATTTGTTCCTGCAAAGTTCCTTGCCGCCGGCGAAGCAAACCTCAATACTGCGGAACCTTACAGGCCCGTACTTGCAAACTGGCTAACTTCCAAAATCAATCCCTTCTTTAGTAAGGCAATGGTAAATCGGGTATGGGCCCAGTATTTTGGCAAAGGCTTGGTAGACCCTGTAGACGACATGCACGATGGGAATCCAGCAACGCACCCCGAACTTTTAGAAACTCTTGCTTCGCAATTTTCCGCCTCAAACTTCGATATTAAGTTCTTAATTCGTTCGATATGCAATAGCGAAACTTACCAAAGAAGTAGTAAACCCAACGAATCTAACAAAGAAACAGATCTTGCCTTGTTGGCCCATATGCCCATCAAAAACATGACACCTGAACAATTATTCGATAGCTTAGCAACCGTAATCGGCGCAGCAAGCAAGGCAAATCAAAAAACAGATAAAATCAAAGTTGCAAAGAACCAACCCAAGGGTGCCAGGGCGCAGTTTGTTTCCTTTTTCCAACCTGAAGAAGGTACCTCTGCCCTTAGCTACGAAACAGGGATTCCCCAGATTCTGCGGCTGATGAATTCCCCGCAAATGAATTCTGCAAACATCATTCTAAGGCTGGTTGATAAAAACGCAGATACTAAAACTTCAATCGAAAAGATTTACCTTTCGGTGTTTAATCGTAAGCCTACCGATGAAGAATCCTCGCGCATGACCAATTTCCTTTCCCAAGCAACTGATAAAAACCAGGGCTTGGGAGATATGCTTTGGGTTTTATTAAATACGAGTGAATTCACTCTTAACCACTAAAAGTTTTCCCCTGATACTTTATCAAAGGATGCAAACATGAGTAATGAAATGATAGGCGGATTATATCGCAGAGACCTTATGAAATTGGGCGCCTTGGGCGTTGGAGGAGTCTCTGCTTCGGGCTGGATGAATGTTCTTGCAGGGCACTCTGCCGAAATTCAAGCAAAACATAAATCGTGCATCCTTTTGTATATGAGCGGGGGCCCAAGCCATAAAGACACATTCGATCTAAAACCTGATTCTGAGGGCGCAGGAGAATTTAAACCTATTTCCACTAGTGCCCCTGGTATTCAAATCAGCGAGCACTTTCCTAAGCTTGCCAAATGGATGCACAAATCTGCGCTGCTTCGCGGTATGAGCACGGGAGAAGGCGCTCATGCCAGAGCATCCTATTTTCTTCATACAGGCTACAAAGAAGGCCAAGGGGGCTTAACCTACCCGAGTCTGGGGGCAATTGCTTCCATGGAAACAGGCAATCCAGCATTGCCCATCCCTAATTTTGTTACCATCAACGGCGGCAGATCTTACGGGTCTGGATACCTTGGTTCAAAATACCAGCCTCTGAATATTGCAGATGCAAAATCAGGTGTCGCCAACCTGAGTGCCCTCGTTTCTGATAACCAGTTTAATTCCAGAGTCTCCCTCTTGAATGAAATGGAAAAAGCCTTCCACAAGGATTATTCTTCCGATGCAGGGGTTTCCCATCAGACCACCTACCAACGGGCCGTAACCATGATGAAGTCAGCCCAGGCCAAGGCTTTCGACATCAGCGGTGAACCCTCAAATCTTCGTTCCGAATACGGTTCCGGTAAGTTTGGCGAGGGCTGCATTCTTGCACGAAGATTGGTTGAAACTGGTGTCCGCTTCGTAGAAGTCAATTTGGGAGGCTGGGACACCCATCAAGACAACTTCGATAAAGTCAAAGGCCTTTCTGCACAAGTTGATGCCGGCATGTCTACTCTTATCAGCGATCTTAGCCAGCGCGGTTTGCTCGATAGCACACTTATCGTTTGGATGGGTGATTTTGGGAGAACACCTAAAATTAACCAACGCGGGCCAAAGCCAGGCCGTGATCATTACCCAAAAGCTTGGACTAGCGTTATGGTTGGCGGTGGGATTAAGGGGGGTCAAGTCATTGGCAAGACCGACAAACAAGGCGCAACGGTTGAAGAACGCCCAATCAATGCTATCGATTTTATGTCGACTGCTTGTTCAATACTTGGAATTGATTACACCAAGTCGATTCAAACTCCAATTGGCAGGCCAATTCGCTTGGTCGAAAAGGGTGCTAAACCTATCACCGAGCTACTTGCTTAATAGAAAGTTTAATCTAAAAAGGGAAGGCTTAATGCCTTCCCTTTTTTATTGGTTCTAGGTTGCCTTCTTTCCAAACACGGGGCGAAAACAAAAATAAAAGATTACGCAAAGTAACCCGTTGATGATTGCTGCTACTTGAAATGCATACTCTAACTCTTCCCTCATATTCGATGCATTGGGGTTACTTGACCTTAATACCCCAACCATAATGTGACCAAATACTAATCCAATTCCTTGAACAAAAGTAAGTAAAGATTGCACACTTGCCTTCAAATCTCCTTTAGCTTGCCTATTAACATAGACTTGCCCGGTTATTAAAAAACCTGTAACACTAAGACCGTTCAAGGCTAAGGAAGGCACAACCAAACTTGCGGGTTCACCAATTGAAAGAATACAAAGGGCCCCAGTCCAACAAATTAAACCAAATAACATACTTCCCTTAAGGCCAAGCCTTAATAAAAACATAGGCAGAAGAAAAAGAGAAATGACTTCAGCTAGTTGGGAAATGGTTAGTGTTGGGCTAAGCCAAGGCTGAACAATTCCCAAATGTTCTAAAAGTAAGGGCGTTGCTTGCGTAGTAAATGGCATAGTAATACAAAGGCCAAGTGTACAAAGGCAATAGATTGCAAAGGGCCAACCTTTCATCAATTTTAATGCACCTAAAGGCGCAAAACTATCAACCTTACTTGGGCTTGGAGGAGTCGTAGGCAGTGTAAAGCAATAAAGGGTAACAATAACGCCAAAAAAAGCACCTATAAGAAATTGATCGCTGGCAGCAGCTTCCCAATTTGTATTTGGGAATATCAAAGTTATTAAAAGAAGAATCCAGCCCGGAAGCATCCAACCTAAGGTTCCAGAAAGTCGAACTATGCCAAATTCCTTTTCTGGGTCTTTCAAATGAATAAAGCAAATGGTACTACAAAGCACCATCATAGGAACGATCAACAACCAAAAAAACAAAGTAAGAATACAAATTAGGAATAAGTTTTCAGCAAAAGCCAGTGCGACTAAAAAACCACTTCCAAGCAAGCTAAAAACTGCAACACATTTTTCCGCTGCAAAATAACGGTCTGCAAGTTGTGCACCTAAAGGCGCAAGCAAGGCACCAACGCCGTGCGTAGCACAGCAAAAAGCCATTTCCATAGGCGTAAAGCCCAGTTCCTTAAGGCGCAAACTGTAAAGGGGAAGCAGTGCACCAGGCACAGCGAATTGCAAAAACATCAGTACAGATAATCTTAGTTGCACAAGTACCCTTTCCTGGGTATTTACCTTTGAAGGTAGAAGAAGCATCCTGATGCCAAGCTAAACAGAAATCTTAACCGTTTAAAACAAAATCCGCAGGTTCTGGGGCTTCAGGCGGAACCAGATTGATTCGTATTGCCTTCCAGCAATAATTCTCAAGTACAAGTTCATTGATACCTACATTAGGTATGACGCCAAATTTATCCCAATCTTCTATTTGCCATTCTTGTAAAATTGAAAGTAGAAGCACTTTAATCACTGCACCATGAGCCACGATGACGATATTTTCGCCTGCATATTTTTTGGTTATAGTTTCCCAAATAGGAAGAATTCTAGCAAGAATTTGGTCAAAGGATTCCGATCCTTCGGGGGCATAATCTGTTTCTCCTTTTAACCAACGAGATAAAATCTGTCTCCACGGTCCCTCAGGCAAATTATTCACCGTGCCAGATAAGGTACCTACTTTTCGTTCGTGTAATTGGAGGATTGGTTCAACATCCAGATTACAGGCGGATGATATTTCCTTCGCAGTCTGCAAGGCACGAAGCATACCCGAAGAAATAAGCCGATCAGGTTTTAACTTTTGCAAATACTTTGCGGCTGCTTTGGCCTGAAGGAAACCGCGGTCGCTAAGGCCGATATCAGATTCCGCCCCGTGAAAAACACCAGGGGCACTGGTTTCAGCGTGCCTCATTAAATAAACCCGAGTCACTGTACTCATTTTTCTTATGGTTCCCTTACTTCAATCTTATTTCAAACTTTTATTTTACTAAAAAACATAAGTTCGGGAACCAAAGCAGAGGTTATAATCCCTGAATCATTGCTGCTTGAACTCGTTTCATAAATCCCCCAAGGTCGTGAACCTTCGATCCCTCTGCGATAAGTGCAAGGTCGAACAGAGTTTCAACACCTTCTTGAAGTTTTGGTGAATCTGAATTTTGTTCGTGCAAGTCGCGTAGTTTTTCTACAAGTGGATGGGTAGGATTAATTTCCAATACTTTTTTAGAAGCCATTCCGTCATCTGCCCTTCCAATTTTCCTCAGAAATCTTTCTTGGCTAGAAGAAAATCCACCTTCGCCACTAACCAACACCACGGGGCTTTCATTCAATCGGGTGGTAAGTTTTACATCTGACAAGTCATTCAATTTTGATTTTAAATACTCCAAGAAGGAGGCAAACCTGCTTTTTGTTTCTTCGAGAATATCTTTATCGGCATCTGGATTCGTACTATCGACCCGATCGATACCCTTTAATTTTTTTCCTTTGTATTCTTCGAGATAAGGCAAAGAAAATTCATCGATTGGATCAAGGAAGAACAAGACATCTTGCTGTTTTACTTTAAAGGATTCGAGCAAAGGGGAAGAATCTAGCTGTGCTCTAGTTTCGCCTGCGAGGTAGAAAATCGCCTCTTGTTCGGGTGGCATAGCAGCAACATATTCTTCGAGAGCAATGGTTTTTTCGGGGCTAGTTTTGAATGAACTAAAGAGAACAAGGTCGGCTATTTTTTCGCGGTTCTCGGGGTCCATACGCAATCCTTCCTTTAAGATCGCACCCATTTCTCCGAAAAACTTTTTGTATTTCTCAAACTCCGCATTTTTCATTTTCTTTAGGGCTTTCAATATTTCCCCTACGATATTTTTTTTGATCCTTTCAAGCACCGGGTTCTGCTGCAATATTTCTCGAGATATATTTAAAGGCAAATCTGCACAATCAACCACACCTTTGACAAATCTTAAATACGGGGGCAACAGTTGCTCACAGTTTTCCATAATTAATACCCGCTGGATGTATAACATCAATCCAGTCTTTGCTTCCCCAAACTGAAACTCCATAGGCAAACCTTGGGGAACGAATAGCAACACTTTAAATTCAGTATTACCCTCTGCGGAATAATGAATAATATCTGCAGGTTCTTGATAATCGCGGCTAATTTGTTTATAAAAAGTGCTGTACTCTTCTGGGGTGACTTCGCTTTTGCTACGCAGCCAAAGAGCTTTTTGGGAATTAAGGATATTTTCTTTTTCTTCGGGCTTTTTTTCTTCACCCACAACATCAAGAACAATTGGATGTTCAACAAAGTCTGAAAATTTTCGGATAATAGAACGAATGCGGAAGGGTTCAAGAAATTCTTTTTCTTCAGGCTTAAGATGAAGAATCACCTCGGTGCCTCGATCGGTTTTATTTTTTTGTTCGATGGTAAATTCGCCTTGGCCGTCTGAAATCCAACAAATACCATCTTCAGAATTTCCTGCCATCCTTGATAAGACTTCGACTTTATCGGCGACCATAAAGGCTGAATAAAATCCCACGCCAAACTGTCCGATTAATTCCGGCTTGGTTTTACCTTCTTGGCTTTTAATTCTTTCGAGAAAGTTTTTGGTTCCAGACCGAGCAATCGTTCCCAGATTTTCTATGACCGATTGACGAGACATCCCTATGCCGTTATCTGAAATCGTTAAAGTATTAGCTTCTTTATTGATACTTATTTTTATTTTCCAATCTTTATTTTCTTCAAGAACCTCTTGCTGATCGAGCGAGTCAAACCGAATTTTATTAATTGCATCGCCGCAATTACTTATCAATTCTCTTAAAAAAATCTCTTTATTCGAGTAGAGAGAATGAGTGATGAGATGAAGAAGTTGCTTTAATTCTGTTTTGAATTCCATTTTTTCTGTCGAAACCGTCATTTTAAAATCCTCAAATAGAGACTCGTGTAAATACAACATTTCCTTAACAATTACTTACCTTCATAGATTAATATGAAAAAAAATAAGTAAACGAACAGGGGTAACAAGATATGTGTGGCAGATTTGCATTATACACTGAAAAAACCAGATTGGAACAATTTTTAGGACTCTGTTCTTTAACAGATTTTTTACCCAGATTTAACATCGCACCAACACAAAAAACCTTGTTTGCTCGAATGAACACCTCGGGAAATTTTTCTCTCGACCATCTCTTTTGGGGCCTTCTTCCTGCTTGGGCTAAAGATAAATCCCTTGCAGGGAAAATGATTAATGCTAGGTCTGAAACCATTTCCGAAAAACCCTCCTTTAAGCAAGCTTTTATAAAAAGACGCGGGCTCGTTCCTGCAAATGGTTTTTTTGAATGGAAAACTATTGGAAAATCCAAATCACCTTTCTTTATTTCCTCTTCCGAACACCCTTTAATTGCCTTTGCTGCCATTTGGGAATCGAACCAACAAATCCAATCCCAGCCTGTTGATACTTTTTCAATCATCACAACCGAGGCAAATTCCGATATGAACAAAATCCATGATCGTATGCCTGTGATACTTCCAAAAGAATGTTGGGAAGTTTGGCTTAATCATGATTTGAAAGATCAGGACCAGTTATTAAAATTACTTAAACCAAGTGCTGTAGGATATTTACAAATCAGGGAAGTTGATATTCTGGTAAACAAAGTTGCAAATGATTCACCAGAGTGCCTGAAAGCACCAGTAAAAAACAAAAGCAGTAAATAACCAAGCAGTAATTACGGAGTCCACGCAAGACGGAACCCATAATTGCTCTGGTAATCAGGCGAGTTGTTGTTGCGGCCGGCCAAGCGAGTAAACCTAGCAAGATAGGCGAAAGACCCGCCCCGCAAAACACGGCACGATCCAGAATTTGGGCCTCTTGGGTCAGTTAAGGGCCCCTTTGGATAATCCCCGTGCCAATCCTCACACCACTCCCATACATTCCCCTGCATATCATATAAACCAAACGCATTTGCCTTATAACTTCCTACTGCTTCTGGCTTACCAATCCTTGATTCATCATAGTTCGCATCCTTAGTTGTGATTTTATCTCCAAATGAATATGCCGTGGATGTTCCTGCCCTACCAGCATATTCCCACTCTGCTTCTGTTGGCAACCTAAACCCTCCCTTAGTCTTCTCATTCAACTTCTTGATAAACTCTTGGCAATCTTTCCACGATACATCCGTTACTGGTAACTTTAAGCTCTTTACTTTACTTGGATTACTTCCCATCACTTCTTCCCACTGTTCCTGCGTTACCTCATACTTGCCCATATAAAATGGCTTCGTTAGCGTTACCTCGTGTTGGTCTTCAATACTATCAAAACGGCCTTTTTCATCTTTGGGCGAACCCATCACAAACTTCCCCGCAGGGATAAGTACCATCTCCAAACTTATTCCTTTTCCTAGGTCTTCTTTTTCTTCTACTTCTCGTTTTATGCTTTTAGCTATTGTTTGTTGAACTTCTTTGGCCTTCGCTTCGCTAAAGGGCGCTTCTAATAATCCCTTTAATTCAACCTCGGGAATCACAACTTCTGGCTTTATTTCTAAAGGCTTGGTTCCTGATTCGGCCACAATCGTCCTCGCAAGCCGGATCCCATAAGTGTTGATCCGTTTATCAGGCAAGTCGTAGTAGCGGTCGGCCGAGCGAGAAAGCCAGGCACTATTGTAGAAAGATCCGCCACGCAACACACGGTTGCGGCTAGAATCTGAGCCCTTTGGATCAGTTACGGGTCCCGCCGGATATTTCCCATACCAGTCTTCACACCACTCGCAAACATTCCCGTGCATTTCATATAACCCAAACACATTCGACCTATAACTTCCTACCGGCTTAATCAATTGGTTTCCTGGTTCTTTATGAAAATTATTATCATAGTTCGCATCCTCTATCGAGATTCTATCTCCAAACGAATACTTCGTGGTTGTTCCTGCCCTACAAGCATATTCCCACTCCGCTTCCGTTGGTAACCTAAACTCTCCCTTAGTCACCGCATTCAACTTTTTGATAAACTCCTGACAATCATCCCACGATACATTCGTTACGGGTAACTTTGCTCCCTTTTTTTTACTCTTGTTTGTGAGCATCACTCTTTGCCATTGCTCCTGCGTAACTTCATACTTACCCATATAAAATGGCTTCGTTATGGTTACCTCGTGCTGTCTCTCAAGCTCAAACTGATCCTCAACTATCTTAATTGCCTCTGCTTCTTCCTTATCCTTGATTGATTCCTTAAAAAAAAAGTCACCTTTAAGGGCTGCTTTTACTGCTTCCTTGGTTGATCCCATCATAAACTTGCCCGATGGAATTAATACCATCTCTAGCTTAACGCCCTCTCCTAGGTCTATTACTTCTTCCTTTGACTCTGCTCCTTGCAACATCGCTAAAAACATTAAGCCTAATCCTATTACCATACTTCCGCTTACTAGTGCTTTCATTTCTCACCTCTGGGTTTTATACTCTTTGAGTCATCTTCCTAAGCTTAATCTGTGTAGGTGCTGGGTTAAAGAATATTGTGGTAAAAACCCGAGAGATTATTCTCGGGGTTCGTATCTAATCCGTGTCCGTTTGCCCAAGCTATCGCTATAAACATTATTATCAAAAAATCTTTAATTAAAATATAGAAAGAGCCTGTAAATAGAATATACTACGGTTGATCAAATTTCCTCCCGTGTTTTAAGGTGAATCGAAAGCCTTTAGTCAACACGCTAGGAGACCGATGACATTCTTGGTTTATGAATGTCACCAGCAGTCCGCTTAAAAGTTAGTGGCGTAAAAAAGATAAGGAGCAAAAAGTGTGGGATGCATATTGGCAAACAGTCCTGATAAGCAAATTAGACTTTGTGATTTTAGGTCTGGGTGGGATCCTGATCGCGGTGCAATTTGTCGGACTTGTCGGGCATTACATCAGTAATCAGTTGCTTTTCGTTCAGTATTTAGATCAGTACAGAAATTTTTGCTTGCTCGTCACAGAGTTGTTGCCAGTTTTGGGTCTCCTTGGCACAGTGTTCAGCCTTATGGACACATTCAACAGTTTTCAGGCTGCAGGAGATGGCGAAACTCCGGATCTTTCAAAAATGGTGCGTACATTTGCCCCGGCCCTTAGCACCACCATTTCGGGTTTGATGATGATTGCCCCAAATTTGCTACTTAATGCTTTGCTGGGGCTCGCCTGCGAAATAGGTGAGAAAGGGCAAGGGGAACCGTGAGAGCCGTGAGAGCTGCCGGTGTAATAGCCCGTTTCCTTTCACTCCTCGATGTAACATTAATTCTTCTAGGGGTTCTAATGTTGACTTTGGCCCAGGCCAGCTTGAATAAACCACCCCCCCCAACCGATGTAGGAGATAAAGTAAAAGAAAAAGATAAAAGGCTACAATCTTCTAATGTTAACTTTATTTATGTCTTTGTGGGAGGGCAAGCTGCGGAAAAAGGAAAACTATACCTGCTTAAACCGGATTTAAAGCGTGGCCAAGAGGTGAGTGAGACGAACCCACAGGATATTGAAGCCGTTAAAAAGTTGAACAAAGACACAAAAAAAAATGGAAATCAGGTTGTTATGCTGTTATTTGATGATAATAGCTTCCACTCGGACTGGCCTTCCGAGAGAATCGACAAGCTTAAAAAAACTTGGAAGACTGATATTATATCAATTTATGAATTCAAACTCGAAGGGAAGATAACGCCATGAAGACAAGATTAATGTTTGCCTCAACAGGGTTAATGTTTGCGGCAACTTCGCAATCCTTTGCCAGTTTTGATCCTGATGCCGCACTTTGGGTGGGTGGTATTACTTTTGTTGTGGTGTGCCTTGTGATTTTGGCGGCAGCGCTTATCCCGTTCATCGCAATGACAGTGGCGGGAACACTTGCAGGTGGGGTGGCAATCGTCGGCATTGCATTTTTAGGTGCAGTTGCCGCAGGGTGTACAGCCGGATACATCAAAGGTAAACTAATAGATGACCCGGCGAACCTAGCGAAGACACTTGATACCATTGCGAAATTAAGTAACCAGATGCAAATCCACTTTGAGCCATCCGATGGTAATTCCAAACAGGCGGCAGACTTTAAGTGCGTCCTTGTGGTGTATGAGGAGGAGGGCCTAAAATCTAAATCACCTAAATGTAATCAAAAGAAAATAAAAATTGAAGGGGCAACAGCGCAAGATTTTTTCCAGCAAGTCCGTCAAGAAATGGAAATATGGCTGACCCAACCAGTAATTGCGGACTCAGAAGGCCGGCCCAGATGGATAAAAATTTATATGGAACCATTTCCTGGTGAAGGTACCTTCCAGAAACTTAAGGACATGGTTAATGACGATTTAAATAAAATTCGAAAGTGTGACCTTACTCGATCTGAAGGCCCATGGAAGACCTTAAAGCCCAACTGAATCTGGGCTGGTTTCGGAGGCGAATGTGGATGGATTTTGGAACTGGATAACTTGGGTGTGGGGTTGGTTTTCCTTTCTCACCACAGTTTGGAATTGGGTTATTTCCCCATCCGTAGCCCCTTGGATCGGAGCATTGGCTGCAATCGGTGCAGCCTTTTTAAACAATCTGACTGCTTGGCTCAAATCGCCTAAATATGCCGCTTTTTCCGTGCTTCGGGTGGGGGTTTTCTGGCTGATTATTGTGATTTTGCTATCGTTTGCGATGCCAAAAGGCAACGGGACAGCCGACATTAAAAAGGACAATAAATCTGTCCCGACTGACCCGAATACTAAGCCCGTTGTTCCAATTGATGATAATAACCCAATGTCCGATGGGGCCCCCGAAGGTATCGACCTACTCGTGCTATTTCCCTTGGTGCCCGGAAATGGGGGCATCTTGGAATTTTCCTGTGATCTATTACCGAGGGTTGAAAATGGTGGCACTCCCAAATTTGAAATCCGGGGCAAGGATATGCAAGACTTTGAAAAACAACTGACAGACAAACTCAAGAAAATCAAGTTGAAAACCCAGCCCAAAATAAGCATCCAATCCAATCCATGGCCGGGGGAACCGGCCATCCGGAAAATCGAGGGAAAAGTTCTGAATATTTTCCCCGGATCATCCGTGTCTAGACAATTGGAAAACAAAAAATGAAGCAAGAAGATAAGTTTTCCGCGCCAATCCGCATTGGTATCTATGGTCGAACCAAAGCCGGCAAGACCAGGTTTCTGTTTCAGCTTCTCAACCAGTGGGAGAAGTCGGGGGTGATCCTAGACCAGTCGAAAAACTGCCAGGTTTGGATATCCACCATGGAGAAGGAAATCGCCAAGCGC
>Ga0209284_10001104_pt1 | contig 42577 bp, 34 predicted proteins | sample FRY03_FD_187211 | JGI IMG/M metagenome (GOLD analysis project Ga0209284, IMG submission 187211) | Freshwater microbial communities from Lake Fryxell liftoff mats and glacier meltwater in Antarctica - FRY-03 (SPAdes) (version 2) | ecosystem: Environmental > Aquatic > Freshwater > Ice > Glacier... | reverse complement strand
CGACGACTTGAAAGATGCAATGGAAGGAATGCTTGCACCGGAAATGAAAGAAGAAATTCTGGGAACTGCCGAAATTAGGGAGATATTCAAAATCTCTAAAGTGGGTTCAATCGCAGGTTGTATGGTTATGGATGGTAAAATTGCTAGAAACTCCAAAATCAGAATTATTAGAGACGGCGTAGTTGTCTTTACTGGAGAACTATTGGCACTAAAACGTTTCAAAGACGACGTGAAAGAAGTTGCCAAAGGGTACGATTGTGGTATTCAAATAAAAGGATACAACGACATCGAAGAAAGGGACGTTATCGAATCTTTCCACGAAGTAGCTATCAAAAAGAAATTGAAATAGATTTTCAAAATAATTATAAGAAATCCCGAGCAATCGGGATTTCTTTTTGTTTATATTAACTTTGTTAAAAAGAATAAATACAACCACAATAAATTGAGCGATGAGTTTGACACGAGCGAGACGCACGCATTCAATGTGATTAATTTAAGGATTCTTCCGTTCGATACATTTCATTAAAAATGCGATAGCTTTTTTAATGAAATGTATCGAGAACTCAATCCCAGTTCTCGAAGAGTCATTGAAAAAAGAACGTTCTTAAAAGTTTGGGCTGATGTGCGAATGTCTCCAACTTCGTATCTATAAACTAGAAAAAGCAAAACAAGTCAAAAACAGAAAAGCAACCCATTCAGAGTTGCTTTTTTTATTTGAATCAAACAGAAAACTTATCTACTTGGCTTTATCAAAAGCAAGTTTTTGTATTTATCCTTGATATTAACCAAATTTCTTTCGGCTTCGATGCGAGTTCTAAAACTTCCAACCCAAACTTTATAATTAGGAGTATTGAAAACAATGGTGGCATCAATATCATTAAATTCTTGTCTGAACTCGTTCAAAGTTTTTTTGGCGTTTTCGCTGCCTCCATTAAAAATTTGAATTTTATAGGAGTCGTTTATAGTAAGCGAAGCATTTATTTTTCTCTTTTCGTTGAGTAATTGTTCAAATTTTGGATCTTGGCTTACTGAAGTATTTTGATTTTGTGCACTCATTTTGAATGTTAAAGCAACTAAGAACAAGGAGGATAAAAAGATTTTTTTTAGGGCTAGAATTCTCATAATGTGATTGTTTTTAAACAAAAATAGTATTTATAAATTGAAACTTGAGCAGCGTCATTATTTAGAATCAGTATAAATTATATTTAAGGCTATTTTAAGGTTTTGAGAACAGTTCTTAAAGTGTATTTTTGTCGAATATTTTAGATTAAGTGATTTTTATCATATTTTAATTCTGCCAAAAATCATACTAATATTGTAGATAATTACTATACTATATGAAAAAGATGGGTAACCATAATTCGATTCCAAGGAAATTATATTTGAGTTTAGCTTTGATGCTAACTTTATCCTTAACTTCTTATGCACAAGAAGCAGCGGCTATGCCAGCAACTGCAGTTCCAGCCAGCACGGTAGCAGCTCCTGCTGTAATGCAAGGTGGTGACCCTGTAAAGGGAAAAGAGCTTTTTAACACAAATTGTGCAGCATGTCATAAATTGGATGCAAAAGCAACTGGGCCAGCTCTTAGAGGTGTTGGTGCCAAGTATGAAAAAGCATGGCTTTACAAATGGATTCATAACAGTGCCGATTTAATTAAATCAGGTGATGCACTTGCTGTAAAAGTTTATGAAGAAAACAATAAGGTGCCAATGTCTGCTTTTCCACAATTATCAGAAGCGGATATTGACAACATTATAGCCTATACGATGGAGGCTAAGGCTGTTGCTGTAGTTCCAGTTGCAACTGAAAAAACTCCTGGAGTTGAGACCGGAGGAATAACAAACAATATCATTTTGGGTGCATTGTCATTAATAATGGCAATCCTTATCGTAATGCTATTTTTGGTAAACAATGTGCTAAGAAAAGTTGCTGCGGCTAATGGAATTATTGTAACGCCAAAAGAACCAACATTGCCAATATGGAAAGCATTTGTTAAAAATCAATTCTTGGTATTGGTAACATCAATATTTTTATTGTTGGCTAGTGCGTTTTTTGCGTATGGTTATCTTATGCAAATTGGTGTAGATCAAGACTATGCGCCAGTTCAGCCAATACATTATTCCCACAGAATACATGCTGGAAGCAATGGAATTGATTGTAATTATTGCCACTCTTCTGCGAGAGTTAGTAAGCATTCAGGGATACCATCTTTAAATGTATGTATGAATTGTCATAAAAATATTGCTGAAGTTTCAGATACTACTGCGACGGCTGAGTATTCTAAAGATTTCTACGATAAAGAGATAGCAAAATTGTACAAAGCTGTAGGTTGGGATAAAGAAAATCAAAAATATACAGGAATTACACAACCTGTTAAGTGGGTTCGAATTCATAATTTACCTTCATTTGTGTATTTTAATCACTCACAACACGTTACAGTAGCTGGTGTTGCTTGTCAAACTTGCCACGGACCAGTTCAAACTTATGAAATTCAAAAACAATTTGCTCCGTTAACAATGAGTTGGTGTATTGATTGTCACAGAAAAACAGAGGTTAAATTGGAGGGCAATGAATATTACACTAAAATTCACGAACAATTGTCCAAAAAATATGGTGTAGAAAAATTGACTGCAGCACAAATGGGCGGATTGGAATGTGGTAAATGCCATTATTAAAAAAAAATAATTAAGAAGCTAATATTTATATAGAATATGTCATCAAACAAAAAATACTGGAAAAGTGTTGAAGAACTAGACGGAAATAGTTCTATTGTTGAGGCGCTTAAAAATAACGAATTTGTTGAAGAAATTCCTACGGATGAATTTTTAGGAAATGGAGGCGCTTTGTCATCCTCATCAACAACACGTCGTGATTTTTTAAAGTACGTTGGATTCAGTACTGCCGCAGCTACACTTGTGGCTTGCGAAGGCCCCGTGCACTTGTCGATACCTTATGTTGTACAACCAGAACAAATCATCCCAGGAATTGCAGATTATTATGCAACTTCGGTTTTTGATGGTTTTGATTTTGCCAATCTTTTAGTAAAAACACGCGAAGGTCGTCCAATCAAAATAGACAATAATAAAATGGCGGGCGCTAAATTTGCTGCTAATGCCAGAATCCACGCATCCATATTGTCATTATACGACAGCATGCGTTTGAAAGAACCAAAAATTGCCGGAAAACCAGCAACTTGGATTGATGTTGATTCAAAAATAAAATCAAGTTTGGCTGAAGCCAAAGTAAAAGGAGGACAAGTAGTTCTTTTAACCAATACATTGGCAAGCCCATCAACTGAAAAGTTGATTGCTGAATTTCTTGGAAAAAATCCAATTGCAAAACACATTATCTACGATGCTGTTTCTGAATCAGAAGCATTAGACGCATTCGAAATGGTGTACGGCGAAAGAGCTTTGATTGATTACGACTTTTCAAAAGCTGCAGTAATAGTTTCAGTTGGCGCAGATTTCCTTGGAGATTGGCAAGGTGGAAGCTACGATTCAGGTTATGCAAAAGGAAGAATTCCTCAAGGACCGAAAGGGAATCAAAAAATATCTCGTCATTTCCAATTGGAGTCAAACATGACTTTATCTGGTGCTGCTGCTGATAAGCGTATTGCAATGTCAACCGCAAATCAAAAACAAGCATTAGTACATATTTATAATGTAGTTGTTGGAGCTTCGGTTCCAGTAACTTTAGATGCAAAATTCAAAACTGAAGTTAATAAAATTGCTCAAGAGTTAGTAAAGGCTGCGAGCAAAGGCGTTTTAGTTTCTGGTATTCAGGATAAAAATGCACAGTTGTTGGTTTTGGCCATCAATCAAGTATTGGCAAGTGAGTCTTTTTCTACTCTTGGAACAAGACAAATAAGAAAAGGATCTAGCCAAAAAGTAGCACAATTAGTAAATGATATGAAAGCAGGAAGCGTTCATACATTGATTATGAGCGGCGTTAACCCAGTTTATTCTTTACCAAATTCAAAGGATTTTGTTGAAGGCTTGAAAAAAGTGAGTCTTTCAGCTTCGTTTTCTTTGAAAGAAGACGAAACGGCTTCAATCACAACAATTGCCGCTGCCGTGCCTCACTATTTAGAATCTTGGGGAGATGTAAGCATTACAAAAGGAACTTATGGTTTGACTCAGCCTACCATTCGTCCTTTGTTCAACACCAAACAAATTCAAGATGTTTTAATGTCTTTAAATGGAGTTGTTGGAACTTTCTACGATTATTTAAAAACAAATATTGCTTCAAATGCCGCAGGCGCTTCTTGGAATCAAGTATTGCACGACGGAATTTTTGTTGGAACTATACCCTCCGCTTCAGGTGGTACAGCAGATTATAGTGGTGCTGCCAATGCATTGGCACAATCAAAAGCTGCTGCTGGTTTTGAATTGGTTTTATATACCAAAACAGGTTTGGGAGATGGTCAACAAGCAAACAATCCATGGTTGCAAGAATTTCCAGATCCAATCACGAGAGTTTCTTGGGATAACTATGTTACTATTTCGGCTGCCGACGCCAAGAAATTGGAAATGTCAAACGAAATCGTTGCTGATGGTGGGTTGAACGGAAGTTACGCCACAATTACTGCTGCTGATGGAGTTAAATTAGAAAACGTGCCAGTGATTGTTCAACCTGGACAAGCTGTTGGAACTGTTGGTTTAGCTTTGGGTTATGGTAAAAAAGCTGCACTAAAAGAAGAAATGCAAGTAGGTTTAAACGCTTATTCATTATATAAAGGCTTTACAAATGTGCATTCAGTTACATTGGCAAAAGCCGACGGAGTTCACGAGTTTGCTTGTGTTCAAGGTCAAAAAACATTGATGGGAAGAGGGGATATTATTAAAGAAACTACTTTAGAAATTTTCAATACCAAAGATGCTGAATTTTGGAATGAACAACCAATGGTTTCATTGGATCATAAAGAAGTAAAAGCTACATCAGTAGATTTGTGGGATTCATTTGATCGTTCTATTGGACATCATTTTAATCTTTCGATTGATTTGAATTCTTGTACAGGATGTGGCGCTTGCGTTATTGCTTGCCATGCCGAAAACAACGTTCCTGTTGTTGGAAAAACAGAAATAAGAAGAAGTCGCGACATGCACTGGTTGCGTATCGACAGATATTATTCTTCTGAAGAAACTTTTGCAGGAGATAACGAAAGAAAAGAAAATATTTCAGGTTTGTCTAGTTCACTTTCTACATTTAATGAAATGGAAGTAGCCTCAGAAAATCCACAAGTTTCTTTCCAACCTGTAATGTGTCAACATTGTAATCACGCACCTTGTGAAACAGTTTGTCCTGTTGCTGCAACATCGCACAGCCGTCAAGGTCAAAACCACATGGCCTATAACAGATGTGTTGGTACTCGTTATTGTGCGAACAACTGCCCGTATAAAGTACGTCGTTTCAACTGGTTCTTGTACAGCCAAAACAGCGAATTTGATTTCCATATGAATGACGATTTAGGTCGTATGGTGCTAAATCCAGATGTAAGTGTTCGTTCTCGTGGGGTAATGGAAAAATGTTCTATGTGTATTCAAAAAACACAAGCAACAATTTTGGCCGCCAAAAACGAAGGAAGAGTAATTGTTGACGGAGAATTCCAAACGGCTTGTTCTAGTGCATGTAATACCGGGGCAATGGTTTTTGGAGATATTAATGATAAAGAAAGTCAAGTAGCCAAATTGGTAGAAGACGAACGAATGTATCATTTGTTGGAACATGTTGGTACAAAACCAAATGTAATTTACCACGTAAAAGTTAGAAATACTTAAGAAAAAATTAAAAATCAATTTAAAGGATTATGTCTCATATATACGACGCTCCCATTAGAAAACCTTTAATCATTGGTGATAAATCTTATCACGATGTAACAGTAGATGTTGCTGCACCTGTCGAAGGTAAAGCCAACAAGCAATGGTGGATTGTATTTTCAATCGCATTAATAGCCTTCCTTTGGGGTTTGGGCTGTATTATTTACACTATTTCTACCGGTATCGGAACATGGGGATTAAACAAAACTGTGGGTTGGGCTTGGGATATTACTAACTTCGTTTGGTGGGTTGGTATTGGTCACGCGGGAACCTTGATTTCTGCGGTACTTTTATTATTCCGTCAACGATGGAGAATGGCTATTAACCGTTCTGCGGAGGCGATGACCATTTTCTCCGTAATTCAAGCGGGTTTATTTCCAATTATTCACATGGGTCGTCCATGGTTAGCGTATTGGGTTCTCCCAATACCAAATCAGTTTGGTTCACTTTGGGTAAACTTTAATTCACCTTTGCTTTGGGACGTTTTCGCAATATCTACCTATCTTTCTGTATCATTGGTTTTCTGGTGGACAGGTCTGTTACCCGATTTTGCAATGCTTAGAGATAGAGCTATAACTCCTTTCAACAAAAGAGTTTATTCTATTTTGAGTTTTGGATGGAGCGGAAGAGCAAAAGACTGGCAACGTTTTGAGGAAGTTTCCTTGGTTCTTGCAGGTTTGGCAACGCCACTTGTACTTTCGGTGCACACCATTGTATCTATGGACTTTGCTACTTCGGTAATCCCGGGATGGCATACCACAATATTCCCTCCATACTTTGTTGCTGGAGCGGTTTTCTCAGGATTTGCAATGGTAAACACCTTGCTTATCATTATGAGAAAAGTATCTAATTTAGAAGCTTACATTACTGTTCAACATATCGAATTAATGAACATAGTAATTATGATTACGGGTTCTATCGTGGGAGTTGCTTATATCACGGAACTTTTTGTCGCTTGGTATTCAGGAGTGGAATACGAGCAATATGCATTCTTGAACAGAGCTACTGGACCATACTGGTGGGCGTATTGGTCAATGATGACTTGTAACGTATTTTCTCCACAATTTATGTGGTTCAAAAAATTAAGAACAAGTATTATGTTCTCTTTCATTATTTCTATTGTAGTAAATATTGGAATGTGGTTCGAAAGATTCGTAATTATCGTAACTTCGTTACATAGAGATTACCTTCCTTCATCTTGGACAATGTTTTCACCAACATTTGTTGATATTGGAATTTTCATTGGAACGATAGGTTTCTTCTTCGTGTTGTTCTTGTTGTATGCTAGAACATTCCCTGTAATTGCTCAGGCTGAAGTAAAAACAATATTGAAAGGAACAGGAGATAATTTTATAAAAGCAAGAGCAGCAAATAAAGATTCACACCATGAGTAATAAAGTAATATACGCCATTTATAATGACGATGATATTTTGATGGACGCCGTTAAGAAAACGCGTGCAGCCCACCATCATATCGAAGAAGTTTTTACTCCATTTCCGGTTCACGGATTGGATAAAGCAATGGGACTCGCGCCAACAAGATTAGCAATTTGTTCTTTTATCTATGGTTTGTGCGGTTTGGCTTTTGGAACTTGGATGATGAATTACATAATGATTCAAGATTGGCCACAAGATATTGGTGGTAAACCTAGTTTCAGTTATATTGAAAACATGCCTGCCTTTGTGCCAATCATGTTTGAAGAAACCGTGTTTTTTGCTGCGCATTTAATGGTTATTACTTTCTATATGAGAAGTAAATTATGGCCTTTCAAAGTAGCAGAAAATCCAGATTTACGGACTACGGATGACCATTTTTTGATGGAAGTTGCAGTAAACAACAATGAAGAAGAACTTGTTTCTTTTTTCGAAAATACAGGAGCAGTAGAAGTTAAAGTAATTGAAAAGCATTAACAGTGGATATGAAAAGCATATATAAAATAGCACTTTTGGTAAGTATTGTGATTTTAGTTTCTTCTTGTAAAGACAATTTGAAACCTAATTATCAATACATGCCTAATATGTATGAGCCGGTAAGTTATGGGACTTACTCTCAAGCGGATGTTTTCAAGGGTGGAAAAGAAGGACAACTTCCAGCTGAAGGAGCTATAAACAGAGGTTTCGAAGTATACGAATATCCAGATACTCCTGAGGCTTTGATAGCCGTGAAAGCTGCGAATATAAAATCGCCATTAGGAACATTATCTGAAAAGGATATGGAAAAGGCAAAAGGGCTTTATGAAATTTATTGTGCCATTTGCCACGGAAATTCAGGTAATGGTCAGGGAAAATTGGTTACTCAAGGAAAATTTTTAGGTGTTCCTAGTTATAAAGATAGAGTAATCAACGAAGGCAGCATTTTTCATGTTGGTACTTATGGTCTTAATCTAATGGGTTCACATGCCAATCAATTGAGTAAAAAAGAACGTTGGATGGTAGCATCGTATGTGATGGAACTAAAAAGTAAATTATAATTGTAGAACAAACTCATCGTAATAGATATGTATACATTTTCAAGTAAATTAAAAACATTTTCCCTAATCTTAATGGCCTTTGGTTTTTTAGGAATAGGATATGGTTTTTTATCTGCACCAAAAAACATTCAAGAAGTGGAGGCAATTTTGGCTTCGGATGCACACGGAAGTCATCAAGAAGCTACCCTTGCTTCAACTGAAGCTCACGCTATAGCTGGAGAAGAGAAAGTGAATGCTGAAACGGAACACAAAGAACATTTAGAACACGTTTTACACCAATTACAAAATAAACCATGGGCTGCATTATATGTTGCTTGTATTTTCTTTATGTTGATTTCCCTTGGTGTTTTGGCATTTTATGCCATTCAACAAGTGGCGCAGGCAGGCTGGTCTCCAGTTTTGTTTAGGGTGATGCAAGGAATTACAGCTTATTTGCCTGTTGGTTCGGTAATTTTCTTTGTTGTGTTAATTCTTTGTGGGTTGCATTTTAATCATTTATTTATATGGTTAGATCCTGAAGTTGTAGCTCACGATAAACTTATTGCAAATAAAGCTGGATATTTGAACTTTCCTTTTTGGATTATTAGAGCTGCTATATTCTTGATTGGATGGAATCTTTACAGGTATTATTCTAGAAAAAATTGTTTGGCACAAGATGAATCAAAAGATGATAGTTTTTACAAAAAGAACTTCAAAATGTCTGCGGCATTCTTGGTATTCTTCATAGTAACAGAATCTATTATGTCGTGGGACTGGATTATGTCAGTGGATCCACATTGGTTTAGTACTTTGTTTGGATGGTATGTTTTTGCCAGTTTCTTTGTTAGTGGTATTACAACAATTTGTCTCGTAACTTTGTATTTGAAATCAAAAGGATATTTAGAATATGTAAATACAAGCCACATTCACGATTTAGCGAAATTTATGTTTGGTTTCAGCGTGTTTTGGACGTACTTATGGTTCTCCCAATTTATGTTGATTTGGTATGCGAACATTCCAGAAGAGGTTACTTATTTCGTTACTAGAATTGAATTGTATAATCTGCCATTTTTTGGTACTGTTGCTATGAATTTCTTGTTTCCAGTATTGATTTTGGTAAATACGGATTTCAAACGAATTAGCTGGATATTAGTTATGGCTGGTGTCGTTATTTTATTAGGACATTATATTGATTTTTTCATTATGATTATGCCTGGAACTGTGGGAGACCAATGGTTTATTGGAGTTTCAGAAATAGCTTCCGTTCTTTTCTTCCTTGGGTTGTTTATTTATGTTGTTTTCACGGCATTGACAAAAGTTCCTTTGTTACCAAAGAGAAACCCGTTTATTGAAGAAAGTAAACATTTTCATTATTAATATTTAAAATAAATTAGATGACAAGTTTGTTGGTAATTATAGTTTTAGTGCTGTTAGCTATTGCATTATGGCAGTTGACTAAAATATTCGATTTGACTCAAGCAGGTGAGCATAAAGATGATTCACAAGTTGCAAATGATGATGACAATAACGTTCAAGGTTATTTGATGTTTGGTTTCTTGGCATTCATTTATATTTTTTCAATTTACGGATTGATAAAATGGGGGCCTTTAGTGCTTCATACTCCCGCTTCAGCTCACGGTTCTGACGTTGATAATTTAATGAATGTTACTTGGATTTTGATTTTTATTGTTCAAGCTATAACTCAAGTATTGGTGCATTATTTTTCCTTTAAATACAGAGGTAAAAAAGGTCAAAAGGCATTGTATTTTTCAGATAGTACCAAACTAGAGGTTATTTGGAGTGGTATTCCTGCAGTCGTACTAGCCGTTTTAATACTTTTCGGTCTTTATGCATGGACAAACATTATGTTTATTGATGATGATGAGGACACCATCGTAATCGAATTATATGCACAACAGTTTAAATGGACAGCAAGATATTCCGGAACAGATAATGTTCTTGGCAAAGCCAATGTTCGACTAATTGAAGGCATAAATACCTTAGGAGTTGATTTATCTGATCCAAATGCTCAAGATGATATTGTGCTTTCTGAGATTCACATACCAAAAGGAAAAAAAATACATTTCAAAATGCGTTCTCAAGACGTTTTGCACTCAGCTTTCTTTCCTTATTTTAGAGCACAAATGAACTGTGTTCCTGGAATGGTGACAGAATTTGCTTTCGAGCCGGTTTACACGACAGCAGAATATAGAGATTTGCCGTATATGATTGAAAAGGTTGCAAATATTAATTCAATAAGAGCTAAGAAAAGCATTGAACTTTTAGCAAACGGAGAAACTGTTCTCGATCCTTATGCCTTTGATTTTTTATTACTTTGTAATAAAATATGTGGTGCTTCTCATTACAACATGCAAATGAAAGTTATTGTAGACACTCCTGAAGACTACAAAAAGTGGTTGAGTGAACAAACCACATTAGTAAAAGAAGTTAAAGCTGCGAATGAGCCTAAACCAGTTGATGGAGTCATTAGCAAAGATTCTATAAAAGCGAAAGATACTATGGCTAGTGCCAAAGTTGCAATGAAATAATTAGTAAGAAAAATTTAAAGTATACAAATATGTCAGCAGGTCACGAACACGGACACGAACACGAACACCACCATAAAGACACCTTTATAACTAAATATATTTTTAGTATAGATCACAAAATGATTGCCAAACAATATCTGATTACAGGTATCATTATGGGTGTTGTTGGTGTGATTCTATCTATGCTTTTTAGAATGCAATTGGCTTGGCCAGAGCAATCATTTAAAATATTCAATGTATTGCTCGGCGATAAATTTGCTCCAAACGGAGTAATGGCAAATGATATTTATCTTGCATTAGTTACGATTCACGGAACCATAATGGTCTTTTTTGTTTTGACAGCTGGACTAAGCGGAACATTTAGTAATTTGTTAATTCCGCTTCAAATTGGTGCACGAGATATGGCATCAGGTTTTTTGAATATGATTTCCTATTGGTTGTTCTTCTTGTCAAGTGTTATTATGCTTAGTTCCTTATTTGTTGAAGCTGGTCCAGCATCAGCAGGTTGGACTATTTACCCCCCTTTAAGTGCTTTGCCACAAGCTATTCCTGGATCTGGAACAGGGATGACACTTTGGTTAGTTTCTATGGCTATATTTATTGCAGCTTCATTAATGGGGTCTTTAAATTATATCGTTACAGTAATCAACTTAAGAACTAAAGGAATGTCAATGACGAGATTGCCTCTAACTATTTGGGCTTTCTTCGTAACGGCGATCATTGGAGTTATTTCGTTTCCGGTTTTATTATCAGCAGCTTTGTTGTTGATTTTTGATAGAAGTTTTGGAACTTCATTCTTCTTATCAGATATTTATATCGCTGGAGAAGTTTTGCATTATCAAGGTGGTTCACCAGTATTGTTTGAACATTTATTCTGGTTCTTAGGGCATCCAGAGGTTTATATTATTATTTTACCTGCATTAGGGATTACTTCCGAGGTTATTGCGACAAACGCTCGTAAACCTATTTTTGGATACAGAGCAATGATTATGTCAATTTTGGCTATTGCGTTCTTATCAACAATAGTTTGGGGTCACCATATGTTTGTGTCAGGAATGAATCCATTCTTGGGATCGGTATTTACATTTACCACTTTATTAATTGCAATTCCATCGGCAGTGAAAGCATTTAATTATATCACGACGCTTTGGAAAGGGAATCTACAATTGAATCCTGCAATGTTGTTCTCCATTGGTTTAGTTTCGACTTTTATTACTGGTGGTTTAACTGGAATTATTCTTGGAGATAGCACTTTAGACATCAACGTTCACGACACTTATTTTGTTGTAGCTCACTTTCATTTGGTAATGGGAATCTCTGCACTTTACGGAATGTTTGCTGGAATTTATCACTGGTATCCAAAAATGTTTGGAAGAATGCTTAATAAAAACCTTGGATACGTTCACTTTTGGGTAACTGCAGTTAGTGCTTATGGTGTGTTTTTCCCGATGCACTTTATAGGATTAGCAGGTTTACCAAGACGTTATTACACTAATACTAACTTTCCGTTATTTGATGATTTGCAAAACGTAAATGTTCTTATAACTACTTTTGCCTTAATTGGTGGGGTTTTTCAATTGGTTTTTTTATATAACTTTTTCAGCAGTATTTTCTACGGTAAAAAATCAGTTCAAAATCCTTGGAAATCAAATACTCTCGAATGGACTTCTCCAGTAAAACACATTCACGGAAACTGGGAAGGCGATCTTCCAGAAGTTCACCGTTGGCCTTACGATTATAGTAAACCAGGTAGCGACGAAGATTTCATTCCTCAAAACGTTCCAATGAAAGAAGGAGAAGAAGTTCTTCATCACTAATCACATTTAATAAAATACTTAAATGCCTTTCGTTTCGAAAGGCATTTTTTTTCTGTTTGACTTTTAAATCAGTATCGATTAATCCATTTTTATCGTTTACATCAGTTTCCGTCATCCCGAGCGCAGTCGAGGGATTTTTGTTGTCGTTTTAATTTAATTCACTAAGTGGACAGTCATATAACTTTATTATATTTGTAGAATGAATGAAAACCTAGACCCAACAGCTAACGGTTATAATCCAGAAGAACTGGATCTCGAGAAAAAATTGAGACCATTGACTTTTGATGATTTTGCAGGGCAAGAACAAATATTAGAAAACTTGAAAGTCTTTGTTCAAGCGGCAAATCAAAGAAATGAAGCCCTTGATCACACTCTTTTTCACGGACCTCCCGGATTGGGAAAAACTACTTTGGCTAATATTCTTGCCAATGAACTCCAAGTAGGAATCAAAATCACTTCCGGACCTGTTCTTGATAAACCAGGAGATTTAGCGGGATTACTAACGAATCTCGAAGAAAGAGACGTTTTGTTTATTGACGAAATACACCGTTTGAGTCCAATTGTTGAGGAATATTTGTATTCAGCGATGGAGGATTTCAAGATTGATATTATGATTGAATCAGGGCCCAACGCCAGAACAGTTCAAATCAATTTGAATCCGTTTACATTAATTGGAGCCACAACGCGTTCCGGTTTATTGACTGCGCCAATGCGTGCCCGTTTTGGGATTTCCTCCCGCTTGCAATATTACACCACCGAACTTTTGACTACCATTGTAGAACGAAGTGCCACAATATTAAAAATGCCCATTTCTATGGAAGCCGCTATCGAAATCGCAGGACGAAGCAGGGGAACACCTCGTATTGCTAATGCTTTATTGCGCCGTGTTCGTGACTTTGCCCAAATCAAAGGCAATGGAACTATTGATATTGAAATTGCACGTTACGCCTTAAAAGCCTTGAATGTTGATGCCCACGGTTTAGACGAAATGGATAACAAAATTTTAACCACAATTATCGATAAGTTCAAAGGAGGACCAGTAGGATTATCCACTTTGGCGACAGCCGTTTCCGAAAGCAGCGAAACCATCGAAGAAGTTTATGAGCCGTTTTTAATTCAAGAAGGTTTCATTATGCGAACACCTAGAGGAAGAGAAGTCACCGAGAAAGCCTATAAACATTTGGGGAAAGTGAAAATTAATGTTCAAGGAGGATTGTTTTAATTTTGTCATTGCGAGGAACAGGCACCATCACATTTGTTGAACTCGTTAAGTAATTTATCCTTCGTCGAAATAATAAATATTTTTGTAAATGAACTTTTAAATCTTAAGTGAATGATGCAGGCAGTTATCGACATATTAGAAAATGAGTTAATCGAGAAATATCCTGACGTTCTTGGAATACTACTGCGTGACCAAACCACCGAAAAAAATATCTTTTGGGCTACAGACAATTACGAACATCTCGGAGATTCATACAGATTCAATTCTGAAATTTTACCTGACCTTATTACAGGTGAAAAAGGAAATATAATTATGCCTAGAGTTCATAAAGACAAAGTTTTACAGCTATCGCGCTCCAAAGAAATGGCAGAAGTTTTCACTCCTTCGTGGATATGCAATGCACAAAATAATTTAGTTGACAATTCTTGGTTTGGACAAGAAAGCGTTTTCAATAGAGAAATTCTGTTAAAGAATGGAACTAAAAATTGGCAAACTACTAAAGAAAAAATAAAATTTCCTAAAGGCAAGTTTTGGAAAGATTACGTTCGTGATACTCGATTAGAAATTACTTGTGGAGAAGCTCCCTATCTTGTAAGCAGATATGATACTACGACCGGAAAATTTATTCAGATTGAAAACAGAATCGGACTTTTAGACCGAAAACTAAGGATAATAAACGAAAATTTGGACGCCAGCGATGAGTGGTTAAAAATAGTCGAAATTGCATATAAAAGCATTTACGGTTTTGAATGGCAAGGCGATAGCTTGCTTTTAGCTCGTGAAGCCTTACTTATTACTTTCATTGAGAATTATAAACATAAATTTGGAAATGAACCTTTGCTTGATTTCATTCAAAAAATTGCCTGTATAATTTCTTGGAATATATGGCAAATGGACGGGCTAAAAGGTGTTATTCCTCACAGCTGCGCAGATAAAATTGTGGAAATGTCTGATTTCTTCGAAACTAAAACTCAAGTAATTAAATGCAAAGGCTGTGAAACGCAAAATATAAAGCTGCATAATGGCATTTATTGCAACATAATGGATTGGCAGGAAAAAGATAAAGAAACTGGAAAGACGGGTGAAATAATACGGTTTGTTGACTTGATAAATAAGTAATCTATGGCGGGAACAAACAATATTAATGTAGCTATACTTGATGAAATAATCATTGGAAGAGTTGAACCCAAAATCTACGCTTTTACTACGGAAACAACACCAAATTATCTTAAAGTTGGCGACACTTATCGCCCAATTGAAGTGAGGTTAAATGAATGGCGTAAATACTTTCCTAATCTTGAAAAGAAATTTGAAAACGTGGCAAAAGTGGATGACGAAACCTTTTTCAGAGACTACGCAATCCATTATTTTCTCGAAAATGAATTAAAAAAAAATCGTTTGGAGCGTGGTTTTTTTGAAAATATACCTTACTATTCCAATGAATTTTTCAAAAATGCAACAGAAAAAGACCTTCAGGAAGCCATAGAAGATATTAAAAACGGACATAAGAACAACGAATCCAAATATCAATATTATCGTTTTGATGAAAGTCATATTCCAATTACGCATACATACACAAGAACTGAAACATACGACCCAAGACCAAATCAACAAAAGACAGTAGATAATTTTCGAGAAGCAATAAATAAAGGCAGAACGAATTTGTTAATGTATGCAGTAATGCGTTTTGGCAAATCTTTTACCTCAATGTGTTGTGCTGTTGAAATGGATGCTAAACTGGTTGTTGTGGTTTCTGCAAAAGCCGACGTAAAAGAAGAATGGAAAAGAACTGTAGAAAGTCATATTAAATTTGACGGCTATAGCTTTCTTGATAGCAATTCTCTGCTATCAAGCGAAACAATTATTTCTGATAAACAAAAGGCAAAAGAGAAAATAGTTTTATTTCTAACCTTGCAAGACCTGCAAGGAGATGAAATTAAATCAAAACACGCAGAAGTATTTACAAATCAAATTGATTTATTGTTAATTGATGAAACACATTTTGGAGCAAGAGCAATCGAATATGGCAAAGTCTTAAAAGACGAAAATCTAAGTGCTAAAGAAATAAAAAGTGAATTAAAACTCAATGACAATACTTTAGATGATATTGAACTAACAACAAAAGAATTTAACGCTAAAATTCGGATCCATCTTTCTGGAACGCCTTATCGCATTTTGATGAATAGCGAATTTACAAATGATGATATTATTGCTTTTTATCAATTTACAAATATTGCAGAAGACCAAGAAAAATGGGATTTAGAAAACCTTAATAAGGACGAAATAAAAGAATGGGACAATCCATATTATGGTTTTCCTCAAATGATTCGGTTTGCATTTAATCCAAATGAATCCTCCCGCAAGAAAATGGAAGAAATGAAAAAGAAAGGTATAACCTATGCTTTTTCAGAACTTTTCAAACCACAATCCATTACCATAGACAAAGAAAATAAACTACACAAAAAATTCAAGTACGAACAAGAAATTATTGACTTGCTAAAAGTAATTGATGGCACAGAAAACGATGCCAATTTATTAAGTTTCTTAGACTACGATAAAATTAAAGAAGGCAAAATGTGTCGTCATATTGTTTGTGTATTGCCTTATCGAGCATCTTGTGATGCATTAGAAGAATTAATCAAGAAAAATAAATTTAAGCATCTTAGTAATTACGAAATCATAAATATCTCTGGTGTTGAGAATGAAAAAAACTATAAAGACACACAATCAGTACAAGCCAAAATAAAAAAATGTGAAAGTGAAAACACAAAAACAATCACTTTGACGGTAAATAGAATGCTTACTGGAAGCACGGTTCCCGAATGGGACACTATGCTTTACTTAAAAGACACCGCTTCTCCGCAAGAATACGACCAAGCCATTTTTCGTTTACAAAATCAATACATAAATGTTTTCAAAGAGCCAAATGGTGATGTGGTGAAAATCAATATGAAGCCACAAACTTTGTTGGTAGATTTTAACCCAAATAGAATGTTCCAAATGCAGGAACATAAATCTCAAATTTACAATGTAAATACCGATAAAACTGGTAATAGCAAATTAGAAGAGAGAATTAGAAAGGAGCTTGAAATATCTCCTATTGTTGTTTTGAATAACAACAAAATTGTTCAAATACAGCCCGCAGATATTCTTGATGCTATTAGAAAGTATTCAAGTAGCAGTAGCGTATTTGATGAAGCCACAACTATTTCCATTGATTATGCTTTATTGGATATTGAAGAAATCAAAGCCGAAATAGAACGACAAGGAAAAATTGGTTCTCGTCAAGGCATTGAAATTAAACCTACAAATGGCGAAGGCGATGAACTTGATGTAGATGATTCGCCTGATAATGAAGATGATGAAAATGAAGGTAATTCAAAATCCAAAACCAAAGATGACAATACTGAAACAGATTACAAAGGTCAATTTGCAATGTTCTATGCAAGGATTTTATTCTTCGCATTTTTGACGGATTCAAGAGTTAAATCTCTTCAAGAGGCAATTATTAATATTAAAGGAAATCCTGATAATTTACGAATCGCTTCAAATTTGAATCTTGACATTGAAATACTTTCATTGTTTCAAAAACATCTCAATCCATTTATATTATGCGAACTCGATTATAAAATTCAAAACATAAATTCATTAGCAAACGACACATCAATTTCTCCAATAGAAAGAGCTAGTAATGCAATGAAAAAGTTTAGTCGCTTATCAGATTCCGAAATTGTAACTCCAGAAATGGTAACCGACAAAATCATTAACGGATTACCAGCCAAAGCAGTTGATAAATCTACAATGCTATTAGATATTGCGGCAAAACAAGGTGAGTTTGTATATGCAGTTTATAAAAAATATGGCAAATTAGTAGCCAACAAATTTTACTCCATTCCAACATCAAAAATTGCGTATGAGTTTACCAGAAAGGTGTACAAGCTGCTTGAATTAGATGTAAATCATATTGAAGCGAGCTACACTTCTTACGATTTAATCAGTGAAAACAAATTCATTGAAAAAGAAATCATTAAAATAAACAACAAGAAAATGAAATTCAATGTAATTGTAGGCAATCCGCCTTATCAGCAAAGTGACGGCGGTGCTCAAGCAAGTGCCAAACCTATATATAACTTATTTGTTGAAGCAGCAAAACAATTGAATCCGAACTTTATATCTATGATTATGCCCACAAGATGGTATGCAGGAGGTAAAGGTTTAGATAATTTCAGAGAAATAATGCTTGGAGATAAACACATTTCAGAATTACACGATTTCCTGAAACCAGATATTCTATTTCAGAATACAAATAATCGAGGTGGTATATGTTATTTTCTTCGGGATAATACTTACGATAATGTAAAAGAGTTAACAAAAGTATTTACTTACAGAGATAATTTAATCCCAGTAGTGCATACTCGTAGTTTAAAAACAGAAGATTCTGACATACTTATTCGTCATAATATAGCATTGGAGATAATTTCAAAAATTAAATCTCATTACGAATTTGTTTCTTTTGAAAATCATATTTCATCACGAAGACCATTCGATTTAGATGGAAACATTATCAAAAATGCAAATAAGTTTAGGCCTAACAAGAATGGGTTGAAAAATCCAGTCATTTGTTATGGTAAAGCAAAGAAAATAGGATTTTTAGATAAAGTTGAAATCACAAAAAATACATTATGGATTGATAACTTTAAGGTGTTTGCTCCATATGCAAACAATATTGGTACTGAATTGAATGATGACAACCTAAATGCTTTTGTTGGCGAGCCCAAAACTATATGTACTGAAACTTATATTGTAATGGGTGCTGAATTAAAATTAAATGCAATTTCAGCTAAAAATCTTGTAACATACTTTAATACAAAGTTTGCGAGATTTATGCACAGTTTACCCAAAGTTAGTCAACACGGTACATCTAAAACATATCAATTTGTTCCACTTCAGGACTTCACTGAAAATTCAGATATTAATTGGGAAAAAAAAATCAATGAAATAGACCAAGAATTATATACAAAATACAATTTAACCTTGCAAGAAATCGATTTTATAAAAAGTATGATTAAGCCAATGAATTAAAATATCAAATTATGAAAGCTATTAAATATGAAAAAGATACGGTTTTGATTCAAGAAGGAAATATCAAAGCTTGGGTAGATGTGGTTGTTTATGATGGAAAATTAAATTATGATTGGAATAAATTCATATTCTTTTTGAATCGTAAAGAGGATGTAGTTTTAAGAAACTGGCAAGATAATTTAGAACATTTTGAAGAAGCTTCTAATTTAGCATTAAAAACATTGGAAGATGCAATAATTATTTACCAAGATGATAATGCAAAATGGCATAAAACTATAAACAATTAATCCCAAAATATAAAGCTATAGAATCTAAGTATAAATACTCTCAGTTTATAAAATCCGAAGCCAAACGCATCGGGTTTTTGTCTTGTGGCATATCAAAATCGGGGTTTCTCGAAGAAGACGCGCCACGATTAGAAAAGTGGTTGCAAAAGCAAATGAACGGTCAAATGTCTTATATGGAAAACAATTTTGACAAAAGATTGAATCCAACCTTGCTTGTTGATGATTCCAAAAGCGTTGTTTCGCTGTTGTTGAATTACTATCCTTCGGAATTTCAAAACCCTGATTCTTATAAAATTTCCAAATACGCTTACGGCCAGGATTATCATGCTGTCATTAAAGAAAAACTGAAAGAATTGTTATTTTCGATTCAATCAACTATTGGTGAAGTTTCAGGTCGTGCTTTTGTAGATTCGGCGCCAGTTCTCGATAAAGCTTGGGCTGCCAAAAGCGGTTTGGGTTGGATTGGTAAAAACGGTAATTTATTAACGCAACAAGTAGGTTCTTTTTACTTTATCGCTGAGTTGATTATCGATTTGGATTTAGAATATGACAACGCCACAACAGACCATTGTGGTTCCTGCACCGCTTGCATCGATGCTTGCCCCACCGAAGCCATTGTTGCTCCCTATATTGTTGATGGCAGCAAATGCATTTCTTATTTTACCATCGAACTCAAGGAGAATATTCCACAGGAAATGCAAGGAAAATTTGAAGATTGGGCTTTTGGTTGTGATGTTTGTCAAGATGTTTGCCCTTGGAACAAATTTTCTAAACCACATAAAGAACCTCTTTTTAATCCAAATCCTGAATTGTTGTCTATGTCTAAAAAAGATTGGACAGAAATAACCGAAGAAACCTTTAAGATTGTATTTAAAAATTCTCCGCTAAAAAGGACAAAATTTGAAGGTTTGAAACGGAATATTGATTTTTTGCGAAACACATAATAAGCTAAAACACAAAACGAGTTTTATTTATTTTGAAAACGCAATCAATTTTTTTATGAATTATTCTCACTTGCTAAAGCCCTTGTTTTTAGGGTGCTAATTGAAGCGTGGTATTTAGATGCATTTTATATTAATTAATTAATTAAAATAATGTGCTGTTTGTTTAATGTTTTTTTTTATTTTTATACTCAATTAAATTTATTCTATTATGACAGTTGATCAAATATTAGCCAAGAAAGGGAAAGAAGTATATTCAGTATCGTCAGCAATTACGGTATATGAAGCTTTGGGAGTGATGAGCGACAAAAATATTGGAGCTATTTTAATTATAGAAGACACGGTATTGAAAGGTATTTTATCTGAAAGAGATTATGCCAGAAAAATTGCTTTGAAAGCAAAATCTTCTAAAAAAACATTCGTATACGAAATTATGGAAGAAAATGTGGTTACTGTAAAGCCGTCTGACAAACTCGAATATTGTATGGAATTAATGGATTCAAAAAGGGTAAGACACTTGCCAGTTTCAGAAAACAACTTGATAATTGGAATTATTTCCATAAGTGATGTAGTAAAATCAATAATCGAAATGCAAAAAGAAACCATCAAACATCTGGATTCTTATATTTCACAGTAAAAAGAAGTAAATTGACAATCACAAATAGCTGCAAATTAGTGCAGCTATTTTTTTGTATATAAATTGTGGGTGTATTTCTAGTAATTCAACAGCCTAAATACATCCTTTTAAACAAGTCTTAATATCTTTGTAAATTTATAATAAAAATTAAAATAATGGACAATAACAGTAAAAGAAGGGAAGCATTATTATACCATGCAAAACCTACTCCAGGAAAAATTGAAGTAATTCCAACCAAGAAATATGCGACCCAAAGAGATTTGTCTTTGGCTTATTCGCCAGGTGTTGCCGAACCGTGTTTAGAAATCGCCAAAGACATAAATAATGTTTATAAATACACTGCAAAAGGAAATCTAGTTGCAGTAATCACGAACGGAACCGCAGTTTTAGGACTAGGCGATATTGGACCAGAAGCTTCAAAGCCGGTAATGGAAGGCAAAGGATTATTGTTTAAAATTTTTGCCGGAATTGATGTTTTCGATATTGAAATTGGCACCAAAGACATTGAAGAATTTATTCAAACGGTTAAAAATATAGCGCCAACTTTCGGCGGAATTAACTTGGAAGATATCAAAGCTCCCGAGTCTTTTGAAATTGAACGCAGACTGGTCGAAGAATTGAATATTCCGGTAATGCATGATGACCAGCACGGAACTGCAATTATATCATCGGCGGCATTATTAAACGCATTGGAATTGGCGGATAAAAAACCAGAAAATTTAAAGATGGTAGTTTCCGGAGCAGGTTCAGCAGCTCTTGCTTGTGCAAATATGTATATTTTACTTGGTGTAAAACTAGAGAACATCTACATGTTCAACAGTAAAGGACTTTTGACAAAAGACAACTCTTCTTTATCTGTTTTGCAACAAAAATATGCCAAGGACATAAAATCAATTAGCCTTGAAGAAGCATTGGTGGATGCTGATATTTTCTTGGGATTATCTTCAGGAAATATTATGACTCCTCAAATGTTGTTGGGAATGGCCAAAAATCCAATCGTTTTTGCGATGGCAAATCCAATCCCGGAAATTGATTATAATCTTGCCATTGCCACTCGAAAAGATGTTATTATGGCGACAGGACGTTCAGATCATCCTAACCAAGTAAACAACGTGCTTGGTTTTCCTTATATTTTCCGAGGTGCCTTAGATGTTCGTGCCACAACAATTAATGAAGCGATGAAGATGGCTGCCGTAAGAGCCTTGGCAGCTTTGGCAAAAGAACACGTTCCAGAACAAGTAAATATAGCTTATGGTGTTACCAAACTTACTTTTGGTCGTGATTACATCATTCCGTCTCCATTCGATCCTAGGTTGATAACCGTTGTTGCTCCAGCTGTAGCAAAAGCAGCTATGGATTCAGGCGTGGCTTTAAATCCAATTCATGATTGGAACAAATATGAAGTCGAACTTTTAGACCGAATGGGCAATGATAACAAGATGGTTAGGTTGATTATCAATAGAGCCAAAATGAATCCTAAATCAATTGTTTTTGCCGAAGCAGATCATCTCGACGTGCTTAAAGCAGCTCAAATTGTTTTTGAAGAAGGAATTGGTTTCCCAATTTTACTAGGAAAGAGGGAAATTATCTTGGAATTAAAAAAAGAAGTTGGTTTTGATGCTGAAGTTCCCATTATTGACCCAAAAACAAGTGAAGAGGAAGCAAGAAGAAATAAATTTGCAAAAGCCTATTGGAAATCCAGACAAAGAAGAGGAATATCTTTGTTTGATTCCAAAAATTTAATGCGCGAAAGAAATTATTTTGCAGCTATGATGGTCAACGAAGGCGAAGCGGATGCATTGGTAACAGGACATTCCAGAAGTTATCCATCAGTGGTTAAACCAATGTTGCAACTTATTGACAAGGCTCCGGGAGTTTCTCTTGTAGCTACTACAAATATGATGATGACCAATCGGGGACCAATGTTTTTGTCGGATACTGCCATAAACGTAAATCCATCGGCCAATGATTTGGCAAAAATTGCAATTATGACTGCTAATGCAGCAAGAATGTTTGGAATCGAGCCGGTAATTGCTATGATTTCTTTTTCGAATTTTGGGTCTTCAACCAATGAGAGCGCATCAAAAGTTAGAGAAGCAGTGAATTATCTACATGAAAATCATCCAGATATGGTAATTGATGGTGAACTTCAGGCTGACTTTGCTCTAAATCCTGAAATGTTGAAAGCCAAATTTCCTTTTTCAAAATTAGCCGGTAAAAAAGTAAATACCTTGATTTTTCCAAATCTTGAAGCAGCCAATATTACCTATAAACTTTTGAAAGAACTAAACAAAGTGGACTCCATTGGACCAATTATGTTGGGAATGGGAAAACCAGTTCATATCTTTCAATTGGGTGCAAGCGTAGAAGAAATGGTAAATATGGCAGCAATTGCAGTCATTGACGCACAGGAAAAAGAAAAGAAAAAAACTAAAAAAGTAAAATAATTTTCAGGTGATAATTTAGGTCTTATTTAAAGTTGACAAGAATTTATATAAGTTTTGTTATATTTGGCGGATAAAAATTTAAGGATGATAGCACATTTGCAAGGAAAATTAGTAGAAAAATCACCAACACATGTGGTTATTGATTGTGGCGGAGTTGGATATCATGTGAATATTTCCTTACACACCTATTCCTTGCTTCCGGCTACTGATTTCATAAAATTGTTTACACATCTTCAAATCAAGGAAGACGCACATACTTTATTTGGTTTTGTTGAAAAATCAGAAAGAGAAATTTTCAAATTGCTATTGTCTGTGTCTGGAATCGGTGCCAGTATTGCCAGAACTATGTTATCCTCCTTGGATCCAAAACAAATCACGAATGCAATAGCATCCGGCGATGTGGTTACGATTCAATCCATAAAAGGAATTGGAAGTAAAACATCCCAAAGAGTGATACTAGATTTAAAGGAAAAAGTACTAAAGCTCTACGATTTAGACGAAGTTTCGATGTCACAAAGCAATACAAATAGAGATGAAGCGTTATCTGCTTTGGAGGTTTTGGGATTTGTTCGAAAAGCCTCTGAAAGGATAGTGGAAAAAATCGTAAAAGAAGCCCCCGATAGTTCTGTTGAATATATTATTAAGCAAGCTTTAAAAAACCTATAAAAGTTGAGAATACAGTACTTAAAAAAGAATCAGTTCGTGCGTAAAATTTGTACCTTTTTAATAGTTATATTTGGTGGTTTTGTCGTGCAGGCTCAAGTTACACCCGTGACTCAGGACACCACTGATACTGGATTTTCCACAGGAAAAATTCAAATTAAAGACCCGCAAAGTATCCTTAAAGCATACACTTTTGATTCTGTTACTGGGATGTATGTATATACTAAAACCATTGATGGGTTTCCAACTAATTACCCCACTATTTTAAGCCCGAAAGAATACGAAGATTTGGTCAGAAAAGAATCAATGCGCAACTATTTCAAGCAAAAACTGGATGCCATTGACGGAAAAAAACTAGGTAGCGAAGAGGGTAAAAAAGATTTGTTGCCAAGATATTACGTGAAATCAGGACTTTTTGAAACTATTTTCGGCAGTAACACCATCGATGTAAAACCCACAGGATCCATAGAAATGGATTTTGGTTTTCGCTACACAAAACAAGACAATCCCGCATTTTCTCCCAGAAACAGATTCACGACTTCCTTCGATTTCAATCAAAGAATAAGTATGAGTTTGATGGGAAAAGTGGGAACTAGACTGAATGTAAATGTCAATTATGATACCCAATCCACTTTTGCATTTCAAAACTTGATTAAGCTTGAATATGCACCTTCGGAAGACGATATTATTCAAAAAATTGAAGTAGGAAATGTAAACATGCCTTTGAATAGTTCCTTGATTAAAGGCTCTCAAAACCTATTCGGGGTAAAAACCAAGTTGCAATTTGGTAAAACATCCATTACGGGAGTTTTCTCAGAACAAAAATCACAAACTAAAACAGTAGTTGCCGAAGGTGGCGGAACGGTTCAAGACTTCGAAATGTTTGCGCTTGATTATGATAATGATCGACACTTTTTTCTATCGCAATATTTTAGAAATAAATATGACGCTGCTTTAAAAAATTACCCTTTCATTGATAGCAGGGTTCAAATTTCGAGATTAGAAATTTGGGTTACCAACAGGCAAAATCGTGTTAATACAACAACAGGAAACAATCTAAGAAATATTATTGCACTTCAGGATTTAGGGGAAGCACAATTAACTGGTTTACAGGATAGTGAAATAGTGGTGTTAGATCCTTCAACAGGGATGTTTAATAAACCCACTGATTCCCCTTCGGACAACTCGAACAATGATTATGATCCCGCACAAATTGCTGCCGGAACGGGTTTATTGAACAACAATATTCGGGAAATTGCAACTTCAAGTTCTGGATTTAATGCTACTGTCAACGAAGGAGCCGATTATTCTAAGTTGGAAAATGCTAGAAAATTAAATCCAAACGAATATACCTTTAATCCTCAGTTGGGTTATATTTCGCTGCAACAAAGATTAGCCAATGACGAAGTTCTAGCCGTAGCTTATCAATACACCATTGGAGACCAAGTGTATCAAGTTGGGGAATTTGGTAATGACGGTGTAGATGCAACTATTGTGACTGGAACAACGCCATCTACTCAAGCCATTATTACTCAGAGTTTAATTTTGAAAATGCTGAAAAGCAATTTGACCAATGTCAAAAATCCGATTTGGAACCTGTTGATGAAAAATATTTATCAAATTCCGGGAGCCTATCAATTGAAACAAGAAAACTTTAGATTCAACATTCTTTTCACGGATCCATCTCCTTTAAATTATATTACACCAGTAGCGGGAAGTCCTTTTCCCGTTAATCCTCAACCTGAGAACGAAGTTGCCGAAACGCCTTTGCTTAAAGTCTTCAATTTAGACAAATTGAACTTTAACAATGACCCTCAAACTGGCGGCGACGGTTTCTTTGATTTTATGCAAGGATTAACGATTGATACTCAAAATGGTCGAATAATATTTACAAACAAAGAGCCTTTTGGAGAATTGCTATTTTCAAAATTATCAAACACCGGAGCTGGAGAAGATTATAAAGACGCCAATACCTATAATCCAAATCAAAAGAAATACGTGTTTAGAAGTATGTATTCTGACACACAAGCTGCAGCATTGCAGGACGGCGAAAAGAATAAATTCCTTTTAAGAGGAAAATATAAATCCACAGGTGGCGATGGAATTCCCATTGGTGCTTTTAACGTTCCAAGAGGTTCGGTAGTGGTTACTGCCGGAGGACGAGTTTTGGTTGAAGGAATTGATTACAGCGTGAATTATCAACTGGGAAGAGTTCAAATCTTAGATCCTTCGCTTCAAGCTTCGAACACGCCAATTAATGTTTCATTGGAAAATAATTCTGTTTTTGGACAGCAAACCAGACGTTTTTTTGGAGTTTATGCCGAACATCAAATTTCCGATAAATTTCTGATTGGAGCCACTTTCTTGAAATTAAACGAAAGACCTTTTACTCAGAAATCTAGTTTTGGACAGGAATCAGTGAACAACAATATTTTTGGATTTAACACGAATTATTCATCGGAAGTTCCATTTTTGACCCGATTAGTGAATAAATTGCCAAACATAGATACAGATGTGCCTTCCAATATTTCGGTAAGGGGAGAAATTGCATTTTTACAACCAGAAACGCCAAAAGGAGACAGTTTTCAAGGAGAAGCAACCATTTATGTAGATGATTTTGAAGGCTCGCAATCCACAATCGATATGCGTTCTGCTTTTGCTTGGAGTTTAGCATCAACACCATTGAATGATGCCGAGAGTAAATATAATTTTAATGCTGCTGCTAACGATTTGAGCTATGGTTATAAAAGAGCCAAATTAGCTTGGTACTCCATTGACCCCATATTTTATACCCAAAAGCCCTCAGGAATTTCAAATGATGATTTGTCGTTGAATACCACAAGAAGAATTTTTAGCGAAGAGCTTTATCCGCTAACCGATATTGTTCAAGGTCAATCGCAGGTCATAAACACATTGGATGTAACTTATTTTCCTTCTGAAAGGGGTCCATATAATAATAGTTCAAATGTTGGCACGAACCCAAAAGATAATTTTGGAGGAATTATGCGCTCTTTGAATTCCACGAATTTTGAGCAAGGCAATGTGGAATACATCCAGTTTTGGGTGTTGGATCCTTATGTGGGAACTGGAGAGATTACACCAACGAATACCGGAAAAATTTATTTCAATTTAGGGGAAATATCGGAAGATGTTTTAAAAGATGGAAGAAAACAATATGAAAACGGACTTGGGTCAGATCAAATATTGGTAAACCCCCGACCTCTTTGGGGTGATGTGCCAGCTTCGCAATCCTTGATTTATGCTTTTGATGCCAATGCCGCTAATAGAGCCAATCAAGATATTGGATTGGATGGTTTGGCTAATGCCAATGAAGGAGCAATCTACACCAATTATGCTTCGCAACCCGATCCGGCCGCGGATGATTATAAGTTTTATTTGAACACTTCGGGAGGAATTTTAGACCGATATAAAAATTATAACGGTGTCGACGGAAACTCTGCCGTTGATATTAATGATGCCAATAGAGGTTCAACCGCTGAACCAGACATCGAAGATATCAACAGGGATAACACTATGAATACCATAAATGCGTATTATGAATACAGCATCGATGTAAAACCAAATATGGAGATTGGTCAAAATTACATTACCGATATTAGAAATACGGTGGTTACCCTAGACAATAAAACAGTTACTGATGCCAGATGGATTCAATTTAAAATCCCTGTTTCGCAACCCGAAAACACCATTGGAAACATATCCGATTTTAGATCCATTCGGTTTATGAGAATGTTTATGACCGGTTTCAGTAATGAAGTAACCGTGCGTTTCGGAGCTTTGGATTTAGTAAGAGGCGATTGGAGAAGATATACCAGCACACTCGATCCAAATGATACAAACGTGTTAGATGACGGTACTAATTTAGATGTATTGGCAGTAAATCTTCAGGAAAATAACGATAGATGTCCAGTGAATTATATTGTGCCTCCAGGAGTGCAACAAGAACAATTGTATAATAATAATACTGTTATCAATCAAAATGAACAATCACTATCCTTGAGAATTTCTGGCGATGGATTAGAACCAGAAGATTCAAGAGCCGTTTTTAAAAATGTGAGTGTTGACATGCGACAATTCAAGAAATTGAAAATGTTTTTGCACGCTGAATCCTTGCCAGGCGAAATTGCGCTTAGCGATGATCAAATGATTGGATTTATACGTATTGGAAATGATTTTACCCAGAATTTTTACCAAATCGAAATCCCTTTAAAAGTTACCATTCCTTCCTCTACAACGGGTTCTAATTGTTCTTCCTTAAGTGCGGAAGCAGTTTGGCCAGCAGAAAATGAAATTGATCTTTCATTGGCATTATTGACCCAATTGAAAATTAAAGCAATGGGGATTGACCCAAATGCACTGCCAGCAGATGGGATTTATTATCAAAATGAAGACGAACTTGATCCTTCTTTAGCAGGAAAACCCAATAAATTGAGGTTGGGAATAAAAGGAAATCCTAATTTTGGATTAATTCGGAATTTGATGTTGGGGGTAAAAAGCGATGAAACGCATCAAGACACAAAAGGGGAAGTTTGGTTCAATGAACTTCGTGTGGCCGATATGGCTAATAGTAGAGGAATGGCTGCCGTATTGAATGTTGATTCAAATTTTGCTGATTTTGCCAATATTTCAGTTACAGGACGAACAAGCACCATTGGTTTTGGAGCATTAGAAGAAGGACCAAATGAAAGAAGTCGTGAAGATGTTCAACAATATAATATTGTTACTAATCTAAGTCTTGGAAAATTATTGCCTCCAAAATGGAGAATCACTTTGCCGTTTAATTATGCCATTGGAGAAGAAATCATAACGCCGGAATACGACCCATTCAATCAAGATATCAAACTGAAACAATTGTTGGATTTCACTACAGATGCTGCCGAAAAAGATAATATTAAGGCAAGGGCTGTTGATTATACCAAAAGAAAAAGCATCAATTTTATTGGAGTAAGAAAAGAAAGAGGCGAGGAGCAAAAACAACATATTTATGATCCTGAGAACTTTACTTTTTCACAATCTTTCAATGAAGTAAATCGGCATGATTTCGAAATTGAAGATTTTATAGACCAACAGGCCAACACGGCAATTGACTATGGCTATAGTTTTCAACCTAAATTAGTTGAGCCGTTCAAGAAAACGAAATTCATGAAAAAAAGCAGTTATTGGAAATTGCTTAGTGACTTCAACTTTAATTATTTGCCGTCAAATATTACTTTTAACACGAATATCAACAGACAATACAATCGCCAACAATTTCGACAAGTAGACGTTGAAGGAATAGGCATTGACCCGATGTACAGAAGAAATTTTGCCTTTAATTATCAATACGGGTTTAATTTTAATTTGACCAAATCCCTGAAATTAAATTATACAGCTTCGTCCAGTAATATCGTGAAAAACTACATGAACGAAGACAATGTTCCAATTGACAGTTTTACGATTTGGGATAGCTATTGGGATATTGGTGATGCAAATCAACATATGCAACAGTTGGTCTTGAATTATGAGATTCCAATTGACAAAATTCCGGTATTTAGTTTCATAAAAGCGAATTATGCTTACACTGGCGACTACAGCTGGCAAAGGGCTTCCGTTGCAATGTCTCAAATTAATATCGGAGGAGTGGATTATAATTTAGGGAACACGATTCAAAATGCAAGTTCCCATAATTTGAATGCAACGTTAAATATGGATACTTTTTACAAGTATATTGGATTGACAAAAAAATCACAACTCAAGGCCAATCCTAAAGCTGCTGCTCCAAAACCAGGAGAAAAAGTGTCAAATACAAACATTCAGGTTCCAAAAGATAATGTTTTTGTAAACGGCTTGATAGGAGTTTTGACCAGCGTGAAAAACATTCAAACAAGTTACACCAAAAACAGCGGTACTGTTTTACCAGGGTATACTCCAGGAATTGGTTTCTTTGGCTCCTCTAGGCCTTCGCTAGGATTTATTTTCGGAAGCCAAGACGATGTGAGATATGAAGCGGCTAAAAACGGGTGGTTGACAAACTATCCTGACTTTAACCAAAATTATTCCCAAGTGAACAACGAGACATTCAAGGCATCGGCAAATATAGATTTGTTCCCAGATTTTAAAATTGACTTGACATTAGATAGAGCATATTCTGAAAATTTCTCCGAACAGTATGATATTAGCAACGGTCAATACAATGCGCGATCGCCTTATAGTTTTGGTATTTTCTCCATTTCTACCATTTTAATCAAAACTTCTTTTTCTGCTAGTGACGAAAACACCTCGGCGGCATTTGATGATTTCAGGAGTAACAGACTTATTGTTGCGAATAGATTGGCTACAGAACGTGGAATTGACATCACTAACCCTAGCAATATTGATGCCGATGGATATCCAAAAGGTTTCGGTAAAAACAATCAGGCAGTGTTGTTGCCAGCCTTTATGGCTGCTTATTCTGGAGGGAATGCATCGAATGTTTCTCTTGGTATTTTCAAAAGTTTTCCAATACCCAATTGGGTTATAAAATACAACGGACTGATGCGTTATTCCTTTTTCAAAAAGAATTTCAAACGATTCTCCTTGCAACAAAATTACAGGTCTTCTTATACCATCAATGCATTTAGATCGAATTTTGAATACGACAAAACGCCTAACGGAGTGGATGCCGGCGGTAATTTTTTCAACAAAACCATTATGTCGAATGTCAATTTGGTGGAGCAGTTTAACCCGCTTGTCAGAATGGATTTCGAATTGGTAAATTCGTTGAAGATTCTTACCGAGGTTAAAAAAGACCGTGCATTGTCTATGAGTTTCGACAATAATTTATTGACGGAAGTTAAAGGAATAGAATATGTAGTAGGGTTGGGGTATCGATTTAAAGACGTGATTTTCTCTTCTCAACTTGCCGATAATCCTACAGGAATTATAAAAAGCGATATCATTATGAGAGCGGATGTTTCTTATCGAAACAATAAAACTATTGTGAGATATTTGGATTATGATAACAATCAATTGGCCGGTGGACAAAATGTATGGTCTTTAAAATTAACGGCGGATTACTCTTTCAGCAAAAACCTGACCGCTATTTTCTATTATGATCATGCGTTTTCTCAAGCAGTGATTTCGACTTCTTTTCCATTGACAAATATTCGTTCAGGATTTACGGTACGATATAATTTTGGAAATTAATAAAGTTTTATCGGAATCAGTTTAATATTAAAATTAGAAATAATACTTTTGGAAAATAAATTAAACGTCAAAGACAACCGCAACCGCAATGTCAAAATCTAAATTAGTAAATCTAAAATTATTATGAACATACCAGCAAATTTAAAGTACACAAAAGATCACGAATGGATTAGCATTGAAGGCGATATTGCAACAGTGGGAATTACTCATTTCGCTCAAAAAGAGCTTGGAGATATTGTATATGTTGAAGTGGAAACGTTGGATCAAACCTTGGAAAAAGATGAAGTTTTTGGAACCGTTGAAGCTGTAAAAACAGTTTCTGATTTGTTTCTTCCATTATCTGGTGAAATCATCGAATTTAACGATGCTCTAGAAAGCACACCAGAAAGCGTAAACTCGGATCCTTACGGAGCAGGTTGGATGATAAAAGTGAAAATTTCAAATTTGGACGAAATAGATTCTTTGCTTTCAAGTGAATCTTACAAAGAATTAATAAGTGCTTAAACGGGTTTTTCTTTTCACGGCATTATTTTGGTCAGGAATAATTCTGTTTTTTTGCTTAATAAAGTCAAGTGATCTTCCGACAATAAACATCCAAAATTTGGATAAAGTGATCCATGTTTTTTTTCATTTTGTATTTATACCGCTTTGGTTTTTGTTTTTTAAAAAGAAATTAAACAGCACAAATTTGGTAAAGCCCTTGGCTATTTCATTTGTATTTTCGTTTATTTTTGGAATACTAATCGAGATGATGCAACAGTTTTTTACGGATTCTAGACAAGGAGATCCATTTGATATTTTGGCAAATATATCAGGGGCAACACTGGCAGTTATTGGAATTGTTTTGCTGAATAAAATCAACGGAATAGTTGATAAAATTTAATTTATAAAGTAATATTTTATAGTAAACAAATGAATATCAAGCAATATTTAGACTCGACCTATTTAAAAACACCCGAGCAAGCTGGACTAAGCCAAGCCGAAAACACGGTAATTGTGCAAGGTTTTATTCAGGAAGCCATTGCCGAGAACTTTAAACTTATTATGATTCGACCTGATATGGTTTCTGTTGCCAATAAAATGATAATTGATGCCAATTCCGCAGTTCAAATAGGAACGGTAATCGATTTTCCGGAAGGAAAAGAAGGCTTAGAAGCAAAACTTGCCGAGGCAACACAAGCTATTGCAGATGGAGCTGACGACCTTGATTTTGTCTGCAACTACGAAGCATTCAAAGAGGGAAATGTTGATTTGGTAAAAGAAGAAATTCTACAATGTACACAACTTGGATTGGCCAACAACAAAGTTGTAAAATGGATTATTGAAGTGGCAGCACTTACCGACAAACAAATTATCCAACTATCGGCTTTGATAAAAAATATCGTTATCACTAATTTTAACGAAGAAAATTATTCGTCAGTTTTTGTAAAATCCTCAACGGGTTTTTATAAAACAGAAAATAATTTGCCTAATGGAGCCACAGTTCCAACCATTATAATGATGCTCGAAAATGCGTCGCCTCTTCCCGTCAAAGCTGCCGGTGGAGTTAGAACGTATGAAGAAGCACTTGAAATGATTCGATTGGGCGTAAAACGAATCGGTACTTCTGGAGCAAAAGCTATTGCTAACGGAGCAAAAGCGGTTGGCGGTTACTAAACAAGAAAACAGAATATGAAAAAAGGATTGCTAACATTGCTTTTATCTCTTTGCACTTTTGCGGCTTTTGCTCAAGAGGCAAATGAAAGTTCAAAACAATTCGGTTCTTCCCCAGAGCGATTTCCTGTTTTTCCAAATTGCGAAAATTTAGAAGCTAAAGTATTGGCGAATTGTTTCTACAATCAGGTGCAGGATTTTGTTTTCCAAAATTTTGTCGTTCCAGAAAATTTAGTCCAAAACAATTTCAAAGGCAACATAAAAGTACTTTTTGAAGTGAACGAAAAAGGGGTTTTCAAAGTAATTTATGTGAATGCCGTCGATGATTTATTGATTCAGGAAACCAAAAGAGTTTTTGGCAAATTTCCAATTATAAAACCATCAACTTATAATGGGAGGCCAAAATTTTCTCAATACAACATCACCATTTCGATTCCTCTAAAAAGTCCAGAACAATTGGTTTCTGAAGCAGTTGTTGTTGCCCAAACAGCAAAAGCTATTCCTAAAAAGCTTAATGAATTAGACAGTATTGCGTATAAAAAATTCAACAATCCACAGTTTAAAAGTCATTTGAATATTCCTTTTTCCCATAGTTATTATGCCCGTTTTGATGCTTCGATGAACCAAGTGGGAAGCAACAATCACACGGCATCAAAACCATATACGTATGTAGAGGTTGCCAAATATTATGACCTCACAGCCGAAAATGAAAAGCTGAAGAAAAAAACTTCTGACTGGTGGGGACGAAAATTATGGAACGAAAACTTGGTCGAAATTCAAGGTGAGGATTATTGGTTTGTCATCAATCCAATTGTTGATTTTCAAGTGGGAACTGCATCTGGAAAAAAACAGGTCAATACATTTGTAAACACGAGAGGAATCAATTTTAGCGGTGGACTCGGTTCAAAACTTAATTTCACAACAACTATTTTTGAAAGCCAAGGAAGATTTGCAGATTATTACAATCGGTATGCCGAATCCATAAAACCTGCCGGCGGTAATCCAGCCATAATTCCCGGAATTGGCATTGCCAAAGAGTTCAAAACCGATGCTTATGATTTTCCAATGGCCGAAGCCCATTTAACATTCGCTCCTGCCAAGTTTGTCGATTTGCAATTGGGTTACGGACGAAACTTCATAGGTGACGGATACCGTTCTTTATTAGAAAGCGACGGAGCAAGTCCGTATCCGTATTTTAAAATCAACACCAATTTCTGGAAAATTAAATACACCAATACTTATATGTGGCTCAAAGATGTGCGTCCAGAAGTCACCTTGGAACGAACCTATGCCACAAAGTTTATGGCAAACCATTATTTGAGTTGGAATATTTCGAACCGATTGAATATTGGTCTTTTTGAATCCGTTATCTGGACGGACACCAATAATAGAGGTTTCGATATGTATTTTGTGAATCCAATTATTTTCTATCGTGCTGTTGAGTTTGCTGCTTCGGCAAGAACAGGAAATGCGCTTTTGGGTTTGACTTATAAATACAAATGGAACAATCAGGTGAATCTTTACGGACAATTTCTGTTGGACGAATTTTCTCTTGGAGACATAAAAGCAAGAGACAATAGCTGGAAAAATAAATTTGGGTATCAATTGGGTATAAAGTATTTCAATGCTTTTCAAGTAGATAATTTGTTGCTGCAACTAGAATACAATCACGTACGACCTTATGTGTATTCGCACAGCGACCCGATTACGAATTACGGACACACCAATCAAAGTGTGGGGCATCAATGGGGCGGAAATTTCGAAGAAATCGTAGCCATTGCTCGTTATCACAAAGGCCGACTATTTGCCGATGCTAAAATAACGTACGGTGTTCGCGGTTTGGATTTTGCTAATTCAGGAGCCAAATCTAATTATGGCGGTACTATTTACAGAGATTATGATGTGGAACGCTATGCCGACACTGGCGTGAAAGTAGGACAAGGAAACAAAACCAATGTTTTCATCACCGATTTACAAGCTGGTTATTTGGTCAATCCAATGACGAACTTGAAACTTTTTGGTAGTTTTATTTATAGAAACTTTGATCCTTCACAAGATACATTGGCGACTTTTAAGGAAAGCACCACTTGGTTTACTTTAGGAATTCGTTCGGATGTGTTTAATTGGTATTTTGATTATTAGCGATAGAACTTAAAAAATTTACGAGAATATTTCAAACAAAAAATCAATAAGCAAACTTTTTCATTTTTGAAATGATATTTCTCCTTTTTTATGAATTGTTTTTTGCCAAATCCCTTTCGATAAACTACTTTTGCAAAAGATTTTAAAAAAAAACAAAGCAAACCTTGAACAGTACACCCAATACCATTTCCATAAAATCCATTTACATTGATTTTAAAGCTATCACAAAAGCAGGATTGGCAATTAGTGTCGTGTTTTCGTCAATTGCAGGATTTTTGCTTGGCGTTGCTGATTTTAAGTCTTTGCAGTGGATAGTTTTACTGAAATTAGCCGTGGGTGGTTATTGTATGGTGGGAGCTTCAAATGCCTTTAACCAAGTCATCGAGAAAGATTTGGACGCTTTGATGGATAGAACTAAAAATCGCCCTGTTGCCTCAGGAAGAATGAAACCGAATGTGGCACTGGTTGTTGCAAGTATTCTTACCATTATTGGAATTGTTTTGCTTTATAGCATTAATCCAAAATCGGCAATGTTTGGTGCGATTTCCATATTTTTATACACTAGTATTTATACCCCTTTGAAAACAATGACCTCTTTGTCGGTTTTTGTGGGCGCTTTTCCGGGAGCAATTCCGTTTATGTTGGGTTGGGTTGCGGCAACGGGAGATTTTGGCATTGAAGCTGGAACCTTATTTCTGATCCAATTTTTCTGGCAGTTTCCCCATTTTTGGGCCATTGGTTGGTTTTTATACGAAGATTATGAAAAAGCAGGTTTCTTTATGTTGCCAACAGGTAAAAAAGATAGAGGAACAGCTTTGCAGATAATTTTATATACGGTTTGGTTGATTGTTGCCTCGCTTTTGCCATCTTTGGGTTATACAGGACAATTGTTTATTACACCTGTGGCTGCAGTGTTAGTGTTTTTGTTGGGACTTTGGATGCTTTTTTACGCAGTACGGTTGTATAAATCAAGAACCGCAAAAGCCGCAAGAACTTTGATGCTTGTTAGTGTTTCTTATATTACTTTATTGCAATTAATTTATATATTTGATAAAATTTTAAGATAGTTATGACAACAACAATGACCACCGAAGAGCATAAATCAAGAACAGCAAGATCATACAAATTGCTGCTATTGTTTGCTATAATAAGCATGATAATGATGTTTGCAGGACTTACAAGTGCTTTTGTAGTGAGTAAATCCAGAGTAGATTGGTTGAAGGATTTTCAACTGCCTACGGCTTTTTTCTACAGCACTGCGGTGATAATAGGCTGTAGCATCACTTTTCATTTGGCCAAAAAAGCCATTCAAAAGGACAATCAAAAAGCAACAACATCATTTCTTTTGGCTACTTTGGCATTGGGAATTTTATTTGTGGTTTTACAATTCGTAGGCTTTGGACAAATAGTGGCGGATGGCTATTATTTCACCGGAGCCGAAAGTTCAATTACGACAACATTCCTTTATATAGTGACTGTTGTTCACTTGGCTCACCTTGCTGGCGGGCTAATCGCACTTTTAATCATCATTTACAATCAATTGAAACGTAAATACAATTCGACTCAAACACTTGGTATTGAACTAGGTGCGATGTATTGGCACTTTCTTGATTTATTATGGGTATATTTATTTTTATTTTTATTTTTCTTTAAATAAGAAAAAATTGTAGATTTGGGAACTTTTTAACGAATAACTTATATGGATACAGGGACTACTGCAAATAGCGGACAAAAAACTTGGGATGGCGGAAATGAGCCAATGGAAGCTAGCTATGGCAAATTAATGATGTGGTTTTTTATCCTGTCAGATGCTTTAACATTCTCTGGATTTTTAGCTGCTTACGGCTTTTCAAGATTTAAATTTATTGAGACTTGGCCTTTAGCCGATGAGGTGTTTACACACTTTCCATTTATGCACGGTGTTTCGGCACCAATGTATTATGTGGCATTTATGACTTTTATTTTGATTTTTTCATCCGTGACGATGGTTCTTGCCGTTGATGCCGGTCATCAATTAAAAAAAGATAAAGTGATTATTTATTTGTTCTTGACAATCGTTGGAGGTTTAATATTCGTTGGCTCACAAGCTTGGGAATGGAAAAATTTCATCAAAGGTGAATATGGAGCCATTGAAACTAAAGGAGGAAGTTTGCTTCAGTTTGTGGACAAAGAAGGACACCGAGTTGCCTTGGCTGATTTCGCTGCAACTTTGCCAGAAGAAAGAGAACAACTGACCAGCAATAAAGGGAAATGGTTTATGGAAGAAGCTACTTTGCCAACGTATTCTTTGGCTGAAGTTCAAGCAGGTTTCAAAGCGCATCCAGATTTATTGATTAGAACAGAAACAATTTATGAAGATGGAGCTGGTGAGAAAGACCCTAAAATTAATCATGAATTAACGAAACACAAGCATAAAACAATTTTAACTAGAGCAGAATCTCAATTGCGTTTAAGCGATGCAACTTTGGTTGTAGAAGGTGCAAACTTGACTAGGAATGAGTATGGAAGCAAATTATTTGCCGATTTCTTTTTCTTCATTACTGGTTTCCACGGTTTCCACGTATTCTCGGGAGTAGTTATCAATATAATCGTATTCTTTAATGTCTTAGTTGGCACTTACGAGAAAAGAAAAAGTTATGAAATGGTAGAAAAAGTTGGACTATATTGGCACTTTGTTGATTTAGTTTGGGTATTTGTATTCACGGTTTTCTATCTAGTTTAATTCACAAAAAGTAATTATTATGTCACACGAACACGTATCTAATACCAAAAGAATCTGGACAGTTTTTGGAATATTATCTGTAATAACAATTGTTGAGGTCTTTTTCGGGATTTTAAAGCCGGAAGCTTTACATATGAATAATTTCTTGGGCTTGAATTTGCTGAACTGGTTATTTATCATTTTAACAATTGTAAAAGCGTATTATATTGTCTACGCCTTTATGCACATGGAAGGAGAAAAATCTAATTTAAGAAATTCGGTAATTTTACCGTTAATCTTTCTGGTAATTTATTTGCTATTTATCCTTTTAACAGAAGCGCATTACATATTTGGGGTTTTTAAAGATAGCACTATCAAGTGGAATTTTTAACAAAATATTAATTCAAAAAAAAGGGTGCGCATTGCGTGCCTTTTTTTATTTTTGTATATTATATTCAGGCACTACTTATGAAAAAAAATATTGTTCTCTTCGTTCTTTTTGTTTTACCTATCGTTGCCTATCTTTTTTTTGCATCAGGAATAAACAGTTTTACTAAATTACCAATAATTACGCCCAAGGTCGCCGACTTTGGCAATTGGAAATCCTTGGATAACCAAAAAATAAGTTTGAATGAAAAAATAACAATACTTGGTTTTTCAGGAACCAATCTCTTAAAAAACAGAGGAAATTTTTTCAATTTAAACCAAAAAATCTACCAACGCTATCATACTTTCAAGGACTTGCAATTTGTGGTCTTATGCCCTTTGGGAACAGAAGAAGAAGCCAAGAGTGTTGTTGATGCTTTGACGGCATTTACAGATGTTAGCCAATGGCATTTTGTTTTTGCAACGCCAAAAGAAATTACTGCGTATTACAATCAACTAAAACTGGTCGAAAAATTAGATGCAGATTTGGGAACTCCAAACGTATATATTATTGATAAAGCTAGAAACCTCAGGGGAAGAAAGGAAAAAAAAGGGTATAAAGAAGGCTACAATACATTCCATCCCGCTGAATTGAGCAACGAAATGCTGGATGATTTTAAAGTCATTCTATACGAATATCGCGCAGCACTCAAAAAGAACCACAATGCCACAAAACGACTTTAACCTTTAGAAATTATGCTTAAAAATAAATCATACATCTGGATTTCTCTTGTCATCCTAATTTTCGGAATCTACGCCATTCCAAAAATTATTGACAAAATTGAAAATAACGAAATTGTAAAAGGAGATCGTTTAGACAAAGTATCTAATTCTTCCAATACAGAAGGTAAATTGATTAAAATTGGTCCCGCTCCAAAATTCGCATTGGTAAACCAAGACAACCTAAAAATTAGCAACGAAACTTACAAAGGCAAAGTATATGTCTTAGAATTTTTCTTTTCGACTTGTCCTTCCATTTGTCCAAAAATGAATCAAAGTATGCTGCAAATTGAAAAAACTTTTTTTGGTAATCCTAATTTTGGAATCGTTTCCATTACCATCGATCCAGAACACGATACCGCAGCAGTTTTGAAAGCACACCGCGAATTATTGGGCGTTAAATCATCGAATTGGAATTTTTTGACAGGAGACAAAACCTATATTTTTGATTTGTCTAACAAGGGTTTCAATCTTTATGCCGGACAGAACAATAAAGCAAAAGGAGGTTTCGAACATTCCGGATTGTTTGCCCTGATTGATAAAAACGGAGATATTCGTTGTAGAAAAGACGACTATGGAAACCCGATTTTGTATTATGACGGCTTGGATAAAAAAGGAGTTAGAGACATTCAACAAGACATAGCAATTTTATTAAAAGAATAAAGATGGAAAATCATACGTTAGAGCAAAAATACAGCAAGTTTATAATTTTAGTGTCCATTTTAATTCCAGTCGTTGTGGCTGTTCTTTTTACCATTAAACTAAAAGATTTTGGTTACAATGTAGAACCACTCTCATTTCTTCCCCGAATTTACGCCACCATCAATGGGATTACTGCCGTGGTTTTAGTCGCCGGAGTATTGGCCATAAAAAACGAGAAAAGACAATTACACAAGCAATTGATGACAACTGCAATTGCGCTTTCGGTTGTTTTTTTGGTGATGTATGTGGCTTATCACATGACTACTGATTCGACAAAATTTGGTGGTGAAGGAATCATTAGAAACGTGTACTTCATCATTTTGATTACACACATTATATTGTCCATCGCCGTAATTCCATTGGTTATGATTACTTATGTTCGGGCTTTGGCACAAAAATTCGACAAGCATAAAAAAATAGCCAAAATCACTTTCCCGATTTGGTTGTATGTTGCCGTAACTGGAGTTATTGTTTATTTAATGATATCGCCTTATTATGTTAATTAAGAAAAAGAAGCAAGAGGCAAAAGGCAAAAAAAGGAGGAAGTACTCTGCTAATTCGATTTTATTTTGGCTATTGACTTTTGGCTTTTGGCTTATGCCTCTTGGCACTTATGCCCAATGCGCAATGTGTCGAGCCGTTTTGACAAGCGAGGGAAATGCAGTGAAGGCGCAAGCCGTAAATGACGGCATCGTTTACTTGATGGTCATTCCGTATTTGCTTGTTGGCGGAATCGGCTATTATATTTATCGAATGCGAATAAAGAAAAAGCAATAACAATTTGCAATCTAAATTCTGCAATCTAAATTCTACAATCTACAATTACTTCAAGCCATCCACCGAAACATTCACTGTTCCATTTACTTTTATAAAAGCAATAATGGCTTTGTTTGTCAATTGAATTTTCTGGAATTGAATATCTTCCATTTTTCCGTTGACAAAAACACCCGGCATTGGCGAATAATTTTTCAAATAAGCCATCATGTTTTGTTTTCCTTCTTCTAAATTGGGAACAATAGAATAACGGCAACTCTCCTGAATTTTTCTGAGAACAATTCCTTGAGCCAGCCAGTTTGCGGTTCGCATTAATTTATTCTTAGTGTCCAACGCATAATCCAATTTATCAAAATAAACTTCTTTGGTTTGTTCATTGTATTGGGGAAATCCCGTTAAATAAATCGTTCCATTTACCGTTCCCAAAACATCCAAAGCAATAACCATTTTGTCGTTTTTGTGCCAAATAGTTACTTTTTGGACTTTTACTTTTTTACTTCCGGAACTAAATTCCTCTCCGGCAAAATTCTTGGTCATAATTTTTGAAGCTTCTGCAAAAGTAGAAACTGCGGCAATATTCGCCGAAATCTGGTTGGGTATTTTTGTTACCGGTTTCAGAATGATTTTTGAGGTATCGAATTTTGAATCCGGTTTGCCTCCAATCAAAGTTTCCATCGTGCATTTCATTCCCATTTCCATCAAAAAAGTGTCGGTTTTAAGTTTGGCATTGGTCGAATAGATTTCTACGGGAACAATGCGAAGCCAACTTTCATAAGCCTCACTCATTTGAAAAGGCGTGCAAATTTTTTCCAAAGCAGCCAAAACATTAGGCTTGAAATCCATCGATTTTTCTATGGCGGCATCAATCTTTTTTTCGATTTTAGCTCTAAATAGTTTTACGGCTGGAGTGATGAGATAGGTAACTGGAACATTTTTGCCAAAAACAACCATCGTGGGACTTTCATTCCAATTCAAGGATTTTAGTTCGGTTTTAGTTACGAGTTTCCAATTGGTCAAACTAACATCACTCACCAAAGTTACCACTCCATTTAGGTTAAATTCTTTGGTATTGTACAATTCTACACCTAATTTTTTCGTGCCAATTCTGTATTTGACCAAAGCTTTCAAGGGCAATACCGTTTTTATTTTTCCACCCGCGCTTTCTTTGTCTTTTTCGATGGTTATTGGAGCCAGTTTCCAAATTTTCATTTCGATATCATCGTCCTCAATGTTGTTGTCTTCATAAATCAAACCATTCAAGAGTGCATTGGTTTGGCTTTCGACATCCTTGAGTTTTACGCTAATGGGCAAATTGATAAAGGAAGGACTGCTTTCATAAACCAATGGGCTGGCATTATCAGGTTCAGGTTTTAATGCCGCTATTTTATTGGATGTAGAACAGCTGGAAAATAATATGGTAATTAAGAAAATAACTAGAATTGAAAAGTATTTCGACATTTTGCTTTCATTTTGAGATGCGAAATTATAAAATCTTATGTTGATTTTTTAATATTCTGAAATCTTTTTTTGTGTCAGGTAATTAGTAAAATAGAATAAAAATAAATAAGAATTTTTTTATTTATTTTTATGTGGTTTAATTCTTATGTTTTATATATTTGTGCATAATTACTTATTTTACTTTGAATTTTAAATTTACTTTGTATGAATTTTATTAAGGAAATTGAAAGGATTAAGAAGCTCCATTTATTAATTCGAGAAGAAAAAACGGGAACCCCGAATGAATTAGCAAAACAATTACATATTGGTCGGAGTCGAATGTACGATTTGCTAGATGTATTAAAAGAACTTGATGCTACTATAAAATATTGCAAAAAGAAAGAAAGTTTTTATTATGACAAACCTTTTGAGTTAGTGTTAAAATATTCTCTAAAAACAATTGTTGATGAAGAAACCAGAGAAATTTTTGGAGGTTTTAACTTCCGTCCAATTTTATCGGACGGAAGTATTTTAAATTTGCAGTAACAAAACAAAGTTCTCGAGAAACGCTTTTGTTACAACAAAAAAAATGTTTAATTTTAAAACTTTAAGTTATGAATTTAGAAAATTTGAATTTAGTAGAGCTTAATGCTCAGGAAAAAAAAGAAGTTGAGGGAGGATGGCTGTATTGGACTCTTAGTGCATTAGCGGGGAGTTTTTTGTATAGTGTTATTGAAGATTGGGACGGCAATGTTGCCGCTTTTAACAAAGCTTATTATGCGGGTAGAAATTAATTAATTTAACCCGTTGGGTGCAATTATTTAAAGTAAAAAATATTGAATAAATATTGGTCAAGATACTGAAATTCAGTATCTTGAAGTCGACAAACAAACCAATATTTATGTCAAATATAGTAAAAAATT
>Ga0209284_10001102_pt1 | contig 42646 bp, 34 predicted proteins | sample FRY03_FD_187211 | JGI IMG/M metagenome (GOLD analysis project Ga0209284, IMG submission 187211) | Freshwater microbial communities from Lake Fryxell liftoff mats and glacier meltwater in Antarctica - FRY-03 (SPAdes) (version 2) | ecosystem: Environmental > Aquatic > Freshwater > Ice > Glacier... | reverse complement strand
TGCAAAAGTATTTCACGTAGATATTAGCGAGGTTACTAGAGAGCAAAGAAGCGCTGCAAAAGCAGTGAATTTCGGTATTATTTATGGGCAATCAGCTTTTGGTTTAGCTCAAAATTTAAATATTTCAAGAACTGAAGCGAAAGAAATTATTGACAGCTATTTTGCGCAATATGCTACTATCAAAACCTACATGGACAATACAGTAGCACAAGCGAGAGAAAATGGCTATGTAGAAACGATTATGAAACGCCGTCGCTATTTACCAGACATTAACTCTTCAAATGCAATTGTGAGAGGATTTGCCGAACGAAACGCAATTAACGCTCCAATTCAGGGCTCTGCTGCCGATATTATTAAAATGGCAATGGTAACGGTTCATAACGAGATGAAAAATCAATCCAATCTAAAATCGAAGATGATCCTTCAGGTACATGATGAATTATTATTTGATATTCATGTAGATGAGATAGATGAAATGAAAGCTTTGGTAAAAGATGCGATGGAAAATGCAGTTTCTTTAGTTGTACCAATGGAGGTAGAGATGGAATTGGCTAAAAATTGGTTGGAGGCACATTGATGAATGTTTCTAAACAATAGCGTTCGGTTTACGAATAGCTTCTAAACACAAAATCTTATGATATTAATAATGAATATTTTTTGATAGTTTTAAGGTTCAGAACACTAATAATTACAAAACCTGCCGAACGGAAAATGGTTTTATAATTTCAGGATGACGTCAAACACATCCATTTCACCTTCCATTCCGCCCTCTAAATAATTTTTTGTAAACCTTAACTTTCCCATATTGCAATTCTTGAGAAGAATAGATTCCTTTTAATCCAGAGGAGTAATAGGCAACGATACAAGCAATACTTATAAAAATAGAACTTTCAATTCCAAACAATTCATAGCCCATTAATATACAGGCTAGGGGAGTATTGGTGGCTCCTGCAAAAACAGCTAAAAACCCCATTCCTGCAAGTAAACTAATTGGTAATGGAACGAACCATATTAAAGCATTTCCTAAGGTTGCACCTATGAAAAACAATGGTGTTACTTCGCCGCCCTTAAATCCGGCGCCTAATGTAAATGCTGTAAATAAAAGTTTTAATATAAAATCATAAGGTAGTATTTGTTGTTCGAAAGATGCAATAATTGTTGGAATCCCTAAACCAATGTATTTTGTAGTGCCTATGGAAACAACAGCGAATGCAACTACTAATCCCCCTAAAAATGGACGAAAAGGGGCATATTTAATTCCATTTTTAAAAGCGTTAGAAAAAAAATGAGTTGATCGAGAAAATACCATTGCTACGATTCCTGAAATAAAACCAACTAATACAGCCCAATTAACGTTTGCAAACGAAATTGGTGGAACATTTAAAATTGAATAATGTGTATGACCTACACCCCAAATGGTGCAAAAATAGTCAGATAAAAAAGCGGTTAAAACACATGGGATAATTGCAGAATATTTCTTTTTACCCAACAATAAAACTTCAAATGCAAATATAAATCCTGCTAAGGGCGTCCCAAAAACAGCTGCAAATCCACCACTTATTCCAATTGCAATCAAAATTTTTCGATCGTATTGCGACAAGCCCAATTTACCCGAAAATTGATCAGAAATTGCTCCCCCCATTTGAACAGCTGTTCCTTCTCTTCCTGCTGAACCTCCGAAAAGATGTGTTATAATTGTTCCAAAAACAACCATTGGTGCCATTTTGAAAGGAATTTTATTCTTCGTTGTTTTTACTTCATCTATTAATAGGTTATTTCCACCGACAACAGAAACGCCATAATGATGATAAAAATAGCCAATAATTAAACCTGCTATCGGCAAAAGGTAGATTAGCCAACTATTCCCTTCTCGTGTTTCAGTAGCCCAATTTAAGCCTGTTAAAAATAAAGCCGATCCCGAACCAATTAATACACTCACAATAAGGGATATCGCAACCCATTTTAACAGGTAAGATCCTATCGTAAAGTGTTCATTTTTATTTAAAAAAGATTTTAAGTTCAAAAAGGACATTTATTGACTTTTTAAGCAAAAATAAGGAATTGATAGCGATATATTTAATTTTAACTCCTTTTCTGTTTAAAATGGAAAACTTACTTCAGGTTCAGATGGTTCAACTGTATAAATCTTTTCACTTGCACAAGGAAAAATAACTCTTCTAATTGCCTCTATAAATTGTTGGTTTTCTTTTTTTTATTTATTAAACTTTTCACGAACTTCAATTGTGTATCCTCGTTGTTTAAAAAGTCTTCATAATCTTGTATTATTTCGATATCTGGAATTATTCCTCTATTGTAATATTGATGTTCCTCTTTGATTACATCTTGCTCTAAATTGACCATGAAGAATTTAGTTATAATGTTTGAATTCGGTAATTTATATTCTAAAACGTTATACCCATTGTGCCCATAATAACCACCTACCGTTTCTTCTCCTATTACTATCGTGTTTTTATTTCCAGCTACCATTGACCCGAATAAGGATGCAGCTGAAGCTATAGCAGGATCAATCAATAAAAAGATGTTTCCTGTAAAAGCATTTTTATTGGGTAATCTTTGTTTATTGTAATCATTATTTTTATCCTGATAGTACTTTCCGTCTTTTTCTAATGGAAATAAATTTTGAATTTGATGGTTATACTTTGGAGCTACAAAAGGTCTAATAAATTTAGGGATGCCAATGTTATAATATTTAATTAGAGGTATTTTTTTAAAACTTACCCAAGCTTGTTTATTCTCCTGAAAATTTCGTTCTGTAAGATAGGAGTAAGTAATTACGTCATTTGGATCATCTCCACCACCGTTTTGACGTATATCTAATATAAGATTCTTGATGTTATCATTTCTTATCTTAGCAAATGTACTATCAAGAAAAGCAAGGTAGTTTTTGTGTCCTATACTGTTTTCATTTCCTATACTAAAGGATCTGATAGTTAGCATAGTTGTTACCGAGTCTATATAGGTGACAAAATACTTTTGATTTTCATTTAGTTTCCCATAATAGAATTGGTCTAAAGGTTTTGAGAAGAGATTACGAAAGTTTTTATAGTACTCTTGATAGCTGACACTTTGGAGGGTTATAATCTGGGGTTTTATGGATTCGATTGTTTTAAATTCAACCTTAAAGCTATCTATTAAACCGTAATTAATTCTATAATATGCAGCGAAATGAGTTCTGATATCAATTCGTTTCCCTGTCTTATTTATTCCATCACTAGTTGAGTATTTTTCTAATGAGTTAATAATCTCCGAAATTTCAACATCATTTATAGAAACAATTTCTGAGCCTAAAGGAATATTACCATCTTTAAAATTAATTAGCCATTTTCCGTTAATCCATTTTATTGGAAAAGGAAAATATCCATAAAATTCGCCTCTCAATTTGTTCTGATGTTTTTTAGGAAGTAACGTGCTATTATGACAACTTCCTTCGTAATCAGTCAAAATGGTAATTAAGTTGTAAAATTCTCGATATGTCGTTAAGTTTTTAATTTCGTTTTCCGCCCAATTGTATAGGCTATCGATTTGTGTTTTTGACCTGTATTTATAAAGACCTGAATTTGCTTTAATTCTAATTTCTTTAAAAACGGCTAAATCTTTCGACATTTGTTTTTGTGAAAATCGGTCGTCAATTGATTGCCCAAATCCATTAATAGTTACAATAATTAAAAGATAAAATGTTAGAATATTTTTCATTTTTTTCTGAATTTTTTCGCTACGGTCGATTTTCAATCTGGCTTTACATTTTATTAGGTATTTTCAAAATTAACTATCATTTTAATAAGTCAACATCATTTGAGCATTTTTATTTTTTTTCTATAATACTTTCGATGCCTATATAATTTGAAGAATAGCTCCAATGATGGTTTTACTTTAGAGGCTTTGATTTTACTGAGTAGAATACTTTAAGTTCATTAAACAGTTTATTAATAAGGTTTTAGAGTTAGAGATAAGCAAAGAAGAATTTAATTATAGTCAAGGCTTTAAATGTAAAAAGTTGGTTGTTTTTTTTAAAAGATAATTTTCAAAATTGTTGTTTTTCGATAACACAGCGAAATTTAATTTTCATTGAATCTATGAGATTAAGTCTATCCGATTACTAGTGAACATAAAGAGAAGATGTATAATTAGGTCTCTCCCATTGAGGGGAGATTAAGAGGGGTGACAGTATTTTACACGCATGATCTAACTTAAAATACAGAGTGAGGAAAAACGCTAAACGAGATAGTGATGAATCTATTGTCGAAAATCGATTTTAGTAACAAGATGCAGCAGTAAAACTGACAGCGGAGCAGAAGATGTAATTAAACATTGAGACTATTTATTTAGTCTCAATGATTAATTATTCCTTTCAATTTAAAATTGTATTATTTCAATCGACTTTGTAATTCACTTACAACTCCATCATATTTTTTTAAAACTCTCCCCCATGAAGAAAAAGATTCATCATTTTTCACACTAACATTTGGTTTATTAGCTATTTCACTTACAATTTTAATTTTATAGCTAGGTAGATTATCAGCATTAGATATTTTGATGATAACTCTGGTTCTAATCGTTGATTCTTTAAATGTTTTACTTTCCCAAGATGTTCTGATGTAGCCTGAAGATTTATCTGAAACCTCCAAAACATCAAAATAACTAGTTACAACTTCGGCAATTAGCCTCCATGTTTTTTCATCATCATGAGTTGATATTAAACTAATGTCATTATTTGCAATATCTGTTAATGAGGAAGCATCAAAAGCATCATCTCTAATTAATGTACTATAGTATGTTTTATTTGGTTTCCTTCCTTTGTTAAATTCAATATAAAATTTTTCAGTAAAATATCCTATTTTCTTAATTTCAATATTTAGGCTACTGTTTTTCCTAATTTGGACTATAACACTTCCTTTACCTTGTAGTTTACCATTTGCGTATATTTCGGCATCATTTTGGTCACATCCGATTTCAATTTTTTTAGTTCCCCCAAATGAGATGTTTGCTGTAAATACCATTAATCCAAGAATTATCAGTTTGGATATTTTTAACGTTTTGTTACTTCTTTTTAGTGTTAGCTCCATTGTATTTCTATTTAAAATTTTATCAAATATAAGCATAGGTTATTATATATCATAACCCAGTGAAGATATTATTTTTTGACCTTGGTAGTCATGGATGACAAAGAATTCTTGAAGCTTCTAGGTAAAGAGATTTCAGATGCTAGAAAAAGTAAACAAATGAGTCAAGTTGACGTTTGTTCTATTGTCAATATGGATAAACCTAACCTTTCAGCAATTGAAAATGGAAGACAAAATGTTACTTCATTAACCTTGAAAAAGATTGCAGATGCTTTAGATGTTAAAATTGAGGTATTTTTTAAAGGGATTGATAGACCAAGAAGCTAAATCACCTTTTCATGAGCCCAAACACCATCACAAGTAGTTAAAGGTTTGCATTTCGACTCTGTTAAAATTAATGTAAAAAGAAATAGAGTTATTGCGGGCTAAATGTGGACTTAAAGTCAAATAAAAAAACCTTAAACGTATATTCTATAAGGGTTTTTAATGTTTTATTACAGAGAGGAAGGGATTCCACTATCGCTACATTGTCTCCACTACGTTCCGGCTCGAACCTAGGTTCTCATCCCTTATAAACTGTGCGGAGAGGAAGAAGTTTTAACAGCAAACTTTGTTATAAATTTAAAAAATAAGGCGGATGTAAATACCCGCCTTATTTTTTTTAGAAGTCATATCTTTTAACTAGATATAGTCCTGTACAATCATTAGAAAATCTAATAATTCCAATTTGGAATCTTTTTAGTTCTGCATTCCATACAGTTAATTTAAAGTCTTTCATTTTTTTCATTTTAAAGATTTAACACAAGATAACTATGTGATATGTTTTTATAAAATTTTTCTTTATAATAAACGTGAATGGATATTTAGATCTTAAAAATTACTGCTTTTATTTTTTATCTGTTCAGAGCCTGTTGGGTTTGCGTGTTTCACATAAATAGTAGTAATGTCAAGCGAAGAGTGGTCAGCTTGTTTCATTACTTCTTCGGGGGAAATACCGTCTTGTAACATTTGCACAATTCCTGAATCTCTCAAAGAATAAAGTTTGATCTTTGAATCTAAACATAGATCATCCCTAAGTTTGTCCCATTTCTTTGTAAATCTTCTTGCATCCAAAGGTTCTTTACCTGGTAATAAGTTTTTACCGAAAATATATTCTTCTTTTTCAGCCCCATTAAAATCCCATTTCTCTAATTCCATCATTAATGAATTAGGAATGGTAGCAATTCTATCTGATTTGTTTTTAGACACATTTGCAGGAACTTTTATTATTTGCTCAAATGCAGAAAAAATGATACTTTTGATATCGGATAACTCTTGACTTTTTGTGTCGGATACATGCAAGTAAAGATACTGATAATCAATGAGTTACTCTGTTTTTCAGTCACTTAATTTACTGATAGTCAGTAAATTAAGCTACTTTTTAGCGAAGCATTGTAAGAAGGAATCTTTTTTTAGTCTTTTTTTAAAAAAAGATTTTTATTTGGCATTGTATTTGAAAAGTATCAGAAAATAATTTCGATGAAAAATAACTATTTATTCCTTCTTTGTTTGCTTTTGTTTTCTTGTAGTGGGAAGAGTCAATCTAAATCTCAGCATAACGACTTAATGAAAAACGACACATCACATATTTCAGTTCAAAAATATACACTTAGCAATAGGAATGATTCTATAAAAAGTATGTCCATAGGTACTGTTTCGGAAGGAAGACTGGAACATGGTAAGTTAGTACCCTACAAAGGGAATAATTTTAAATATTTCGATTCAATTAGTTACGTTAATAGTCGAGGATATTTAAATGACGATGTTTTAAAAACGCTTTTATCTACCTATGAATCTATGGAAAATAAATCGCCTAATCAAATTTTTACTGTTATGGAATGCTCCAATAAAGAAGGTGGTAAGATTTATCCGCATCGAACTCATCAAAATGGACTGAGTATTGATTTTATGGTTCCTTTAGTGAAAGATAATCAACCTTATTATGGTTTAGATTCTTTAGGAGGGAATCATTATTTACTTGGTTTTGATGATAATGGTTGTTATTTGGAAGATAAAAATGTAATCATCAATTTTGATTTAATTGCGCTTCATATTCTTGAACTTAATAAAAATTCTAAACTAAATAAATTGAAAATTAGTAAAGTAATTCTAAAGATTGAATTGAAAGATGAATTGTTTAAGAGCAAATATGGAGAAGAATTGAAAGCTTCTGGAATTTATTTCGCTCAAAAACTTAGTCCAATTATTAACGAACTACATGACGATCATTATCATATAGACTTTGAAAAAATATAAGATGACACGTTATAAATATTTTTTTGCTATCGTTTTTCTATATGCTTTAAATTCTTGCACTTATACAATTAATATACATCAAAATGGAACTGTAGATGTTACAATAACAGATAAGTCAGTTAGTGGAAGTGCCGAGTTAAAAGCAGAGGAGGCTAACTTTAAAGATTATCTTAAATTGTATGATACTCTTCAAAATTTTGAAATGATTTCACATTATAAGAGAACGTTTAAGAATAATATTTCCGAAATAAACTACCGTGTAAAATCCCTTGACTCCTTAAAAAATTATCTTTTTCCATTTTCACTGAATGACTCAGATACTGATTTTGATTTCAAGTTGTATCAAGATTCATTTGTTTTCACAGAGTACTTTAAAAATCTAGATATTCACTCTACTGAATTTGGTGCTTATGCTGAATTAGCTGATAATTTAGCAATTTTAAAATTTGATAAGCCCATTCTAAAGTTTGAATCCGATTTTAAGTTCATTAAACAGGTTAGTAATAAGGCTTTAGAATTAGAGGTGAGCAAAGAAGAATTTAATTATAGTCAAGGCTTTAAATGTAAAAAGTTGGTTGTTTTTTTTAAAAGATAATTTTGTTTACAAATCCTTCTCAGAAGGTTGACCTATAATTACTTTGAATATAAAATCTGTGAAATAAAATCTGCGGATTGAGGCTCTCGAAATCCATTACTCATTATTCCACTATCGCTACATTGTCTCCACTACGTTCCGGCTCGAACCTAGGTTCTCATCCCTTATAAACTGTGCGGAGAGGAAGGGATTCGAACCCCCGATACACTTTCGCGTATACGTGCTTTCCAGGCACGCTCCTTAAACCACTCGGACACCTCTCCTTTTATAATTGAGTGCGAAAATACGTATTTATTTTCATATTTAAAATTCATCATCAAGCATTCAACATTAAAGGCTCAGCTCTCCTTGTAATGAAATGGCTAATTTTTCTTTAATAATTCTCGAATCATTTTCAGAACCTAATAAATACATCATTTTTGCAAGTGCTGCTTCGGTAGTCATGTCGCTCCCTGAGATCACTCCAACTTTAGAAAAGAAAGAACTCGTTTCATATTTTCCTTGTTGTACACTTCCAGAGTTACATTGCGTAATGTTTAAAATGATCCCTCCTTGTTCAATGTAATCCTTTATAAGGCTTCTGAATTTAGAGTCACTTGGAGCATTTCCGGCACCAAATGTTTCTAAAATAATACCTTTTACTTTTTCAATATTGAATAAGTCGCTGTAAACATCTGCTGGAAATCCAGGAAATATTTTTAACAGAGCAACTCGATTGTCAAATTTTGTAAAAACGGTAAGGTCTTTTTTAATTGAACGAAATAGCTTTTCTTTTTTGTAAGCAATATCAATTCCAGCGATTGCTAGTTTTGAGTAATTTGGAGACCTGAAAGCTTCGAATTGATTAGCAGATATTTTTGAACAACGATTTCCTCTATACAGTGAATATTCAAAATAGACAGCTACCTCTTGTATAATTGGAACATTGTTTTCATCTTTAGCTGCCGCAATTTCAATAGCAGTAATTAAGTTTTCTTTTCCGTCGGTTCTTATTGTTCCAATTGGTAATTGTGATCCTGTAAAAATAACAGGCTTCGCTAAATCTTGGAGCATAAAACTCAATGCTGAAGACGTGTAAGCCATTGTATCTGATCCATGAAGAATTACAAAACCATCGTGTTTTTCATAATTATCAACTACAATTTCTGCTATTTGTTTCCAATATACTGGATTTATTTCTGAAGAATCTATCGGTTTTTCAAAACTAATGGTAGTAAGCGAAACATTCAAACGTTCTAATTCTGGAACATGATTAAAGATGTGTTTGAAATCAAAACTAATCAACTGTCCTGTTTTTGGGTCGTTAATCATTCCGATTGTTCCACCGGTATAGATGATTAAAATAGTTGGTTTCGTTTTCATCAATTATATATTAAAAAGTTCTAGTGCATTTTGAGTTGTTTGGATCTCTATTTCTTTCATAGAAACGCCATAAACATCGGCTAATTTTTCTGCAATGTGTAAAACATAGCTGCTTTCATTTCTTTTTCCTCTGAAAGGAACTGGAGGTAAATAGGGAGAATCTGTTTCAAGAATTAGATTTTTTAAGTCGATATTTGCGATTAACTTGTCTAACTCCGCTTTTTTGTAAGTTAAGACGCCACCAATTCCTAGCTTAAAATTTCCGTATTTGAGTATGTGGTTTGCTTGTTCTGAGTTTCCTGTAAAGCAATGAAAAACGCCAGTTAGTTCAGGTGTATTAATTTCGTCTAAAATTTCAAATATTTCATCAAAAGCTTCTCGAGCGTGAATAACAATTGGAAGTTTTAAGTTTTTTGCCCATTCAACCTGTTTTCTGAATACAGTTTCTTGTGCATTTTTGAAACTTTTATCCCAATATAAATCCATTCCAATTTCTCCAACTGCAATGTATTTTTCTGGTTGATCAAATAAATGTTTTTCAATTGTATTTAATTGTTCTTCCCAATCTTCTTTTACGTATCCAGGATGTAAACCCATCATAGCGTAACAGTTATTGGGAAATTCCTCAACCAATTGATGCATTCCGTTGATACTTTCAACATCTATATTAGGAAGGAATAATTTTTCAACACCAGAATCGATTGCTTTTTGAACAATTGCTGTTCTGTCTTCGTTAAATTCTTCAGAATAAAGATGTGTATGTGTATCGATGAACATAATTGATCGTTTTTTGAATTGGTAAAGTTACAATTTTAAGGTTAAATTTTAATGATTATTTTTGCTTCATGGAAGAAAAGCCAAAAGTTAATTTAAAACAATACATTCCGCAAAAAGGGAAGAAAAGATACATCATAAAGATTGTAATTTATGTAGTTGTGTTGTTGTTTTTAGTTTATTGGGTAACACAGAAATTACAATCTCAAAAGGGTTTAATACAGCAAAAGCAAGTCGAAGAAATAAGAGGAGTAAAGATTATAGTCGACTAGGAGGGTCAAGTCGCGACTTGACCAAAGGTGTGTTCGTAAGAATTAACCGTACGAACGTGCCATGTTTTCGTGTAATACCGATTATAGATTCAATATAGTCCAACATACCGATAGCTATCGGTAGAACTATTTTCATATTATATCGGCATTATACGAACTGTTTTTAGACTATCTATTAATTATAGTTGGTATAAGATTAGAAATAATTATTTGATAATTACTCAAAAAGCGGACATTTAGTAGGGCCAATTTGTTTATGTTTACAAGTGTTGAAGATAAAAGACACTTCATGCGAATGAATAGTACCTGCTTTTAAAGGAGATAAAACGTAATCGAATGAATAATGTAAAGAAAACTGACCATTCAATTTAATATTTGCTAGAAATAATAAGGCATTTGTATTTCTAATTCCGAAGCCAAAACCATAAAGATTATTGTAGTTGACGATTGCGTTTAAATCTAAAGATGGAACTCCAACAGGTGGTATCTTTAAAAGAAAAGAAGGTATTAACGTATAATCACGATTAAGCGTAATACGCGTTCCACCATTCAAATCAGCATGTAGTTGAAATCGTGAATCACTCCCTACAGCATTCCATTTAGAAGGAATAAGATTTTTAAGACTTAAGCCTAAATAATAATTAGTAGTATTCCACCATACACCAAAAGTAGCATCTGGCTTTATGAAACTTTCATCTTTACTAATAGAAGGATCGGGCTGAATTGTAGAGAGACTTTGAGTATCATAGTTAAATTGTATAAATCCGACATATAAACCCAAAGAAAGTCTTTTGTCTGCTGTGTAATTAAAATGAGATGAATAGGCAAGATTTAAACGATTAGTTGAAATAGGACCAATACGGTCAACTTCAATTTTAGCTCCAATTCCTTGTCGAGTGCTAAGTGCATTTTTTCTCCAAGCATTCATCGGTGAACTAATAGTTACAAAACCAGTTCGAGGAGCTCCTTCAAATCCCTGCCATTGAGTTCTGAACAATGAATGTGCGTCTAAACAGTTTTTAATTCCAGCATGTGCAGGATTTAAAGCAAACTGATGTGATGTCCATTGCGTGTATTGTGGCAACTGTTGGCTGAAACCTAGAAAAGCAGGAATTAGAAATAGAATGAAGCTATATCGGTATAATTTCATCTAATTACTGTAATTGTACCTTTAATAACTTGTTGAGAATCATCTCGTAGTTCCAAAACGTAAAAATACACACCTGGTGAAACACCTCTAGTAATTCCAGTTCCATTCCAAGCATTCTCATACGTGTAGGCTATTTTTTGATAAATTACCTGTCCCCATCTGTCATAAATTCGTAAAAAACAATTTGGATATTGTTCTATTCCTACTATTTCAAAAACGTCATTTACTCCATCATCATTAGGAGAAAAACGTTCTGGAACGACTAAGTCTTTATCAATGTTAATGGTTACTTGATCAAATAAAGTACAGCCATTTTTTGTTCCACTAAGTGTGTAGATAGTAGTTTCTTGGGGAAGGGCAATTGGATTCAATAAGGTAGAAATAGTAAGAGAGTAACTAGGATTCCAAACATAACTATCTGCCGTTCCTGAGCCTTGTAATTGAATTCCTTGTCCTTTTTGCAGGCTTGCGTCAGGACCAGCATTGACTTCAAAAAAATCAATATCAAAAGAAGGTGTTGAAGCAGAAATAATTTCAATACATTTTGTATAGCAAGTAGTAGTTACCGTTACAACGTCACCTGAATTTAAGTCGGAAGTCTGATAAAAAGCTTCTGTTGTTGAAGCCACAAAAGTGTTATTTACGAACCACTGATAATCTGAACTGTCAGGACAATTTTGGATACTAACACCGATTGAAACTAATTGATTTTTACAAATTGTTTGCGAATCAGTAAAAGTACCAATTAAAGGAGGAGGAAGGTTTACACCATTACCGGAAATAATTACATCTCCAGAAAATTCAGCAGCTTTTGTTATTCCTGTACCATTAAGGTCGCCACTTAAAACAATAAAATAAGTAGTGTTTGGTAAAATTATTGGAGCTGTCAGTGAAAAATTTCCAGTTTCATTTAGGGCACAATTTCCAATTTGAGTGTATGCGTTTGAAGTGCAAGATTGAGATGTTTCAATTAGTGTAGCGTGAAGTTCATTGTCTTGACCGGCTCCATTTTGAAATACTAAATTAGAAAAATCTACTTGTACATCTCCACCCAAAGCATTCGCATTAAATTTTAACCAAATCGTATTAATAGGTGAAAAACAAAAACTAAAATCGTCTTCACAATCGTTACAAACGGTTTTATTTGCCCCGATATTATTAAACTGAAAGGTGTTGTTTGGACAAATTTCTAAAGCTTGAGAACATAAATTATATGCTGGTTGAGCAAATACAACCGAAAAAGGAAGTAAAGCAAAGCAGAGCCAAAATATTGAAATTATATTCTTCAAATTATTTAATTGTAAACAGAGTGAAAAATAAGCAAAATGCTTCAATCAAACTCCAAATGATTATATTTTTACAAATATATAACGAAAAACAAAACTATTATTGTCAATTTTGGCATGAATATAGTTTAAGTCAATTTGTATTGAGCTATTCTAAGTTCTAAAATTCACAAGAAATAATTATTAATTAATAGGCTTGTCATAATGAAAATAAAAATACTCTTAATTGCAATTTTATGTGTTGCATCTCATTCATTTTCACAGTATAAATTAGATTATGATAAAGATTCTAAATGGTTTTGGGATTTTAATTATGGCGCAACTTGGCACACTTCTGACCTTAAAACAAAATTAGACAATGGTATAGGTTTTACAGTAGGGAAATCGTTTAATTTTAATTATGGTAAAAAATTGAGTTTTGACTTAAGAGCTCGTTTTTTAGCAGGCGACTGGAGAGGGCAAAGCAAAAACTTTAGAGTCTTAGACTCAACTTATAGTGGTGTTTACAGTGATACTTACACTGATTATAAAACACTTAATGGTGGAGTAGTCGAAAATTTTGAAACATCAGTAAGAAGATTGAGTGTAGAATTAGTTATTCATTTAAACGCATTGCGAGAATCTACTGGTTGGGATCCTTATATTTTTGGAGGAATTGGTTACACTTGGTCAAGAACGAGAGGTGATTTATTAGATTCACTTGGAAATATGTATCCGTATGCGGAAGATCAAAAATACAGCATGTTCAGATTAAATCAGATGATGGATAATGTTTATGAAACACCATTAGAGAATGGATTTAAGACATACACGCCAAAATTAATGCCTAGTATTGGTTTTGGATTGGGTTATCAGGTGGCGAAAAGAGTATCATTAGGAATTGAGCATAAAACAACTTTTACACAAACTGATATTTTTGACGGAATTATTGAAGAAAGTAAATACTTACAAGACCTTTATCATTACACAAGTGCTTATATTCGTTTTCAAATTAAATCTAAAAAGTATCAAGAATACGAAGAGCCAGCGGCACCAGTTAAAGAAGTTGTGAAAGCTGAAGAAATATTTACTCAACCACCCGTAGTTACATTAACTCAACCTCAATCTACAAGAACGATTGTTCAAAATCAAACCTCAGTAATAAATGCAACAATTTTATATGTTAGAGGAAAAGAAAATGTAATTTTTAAGCATAATTCGAACGATGTAAGTACCTTTTCTTACAATAATAATTCAAAACAATTTTCAAGAAGTGTAGTTTTACAGAAAGGAGAAAATCAATTCGTAATTAAAGGAGAAAACGAATATGGTTTAGACAGTGTAGTCTTTATTATTATATATGAAGAACCTCAAGGAGTTCCACCAATTGTTAATATCATAAACCCTTCAGTAGATTTTTCGACTGTAAATAATGCTAATTATTTTTTCAAAGCTAAAATCGAAAATGTTAGTGCTAAGAATCAAATTAGTTTAAATGTTAATGGAAATAGTCTTTCGAATTTCACTTTTAATGTTTCGACTAAAGAAGTTGGTGCAAATTTAAATTTAGCAGTTGGAAACAATCTAATTACTATTAGTGCAACAAATGAATTTGGGTCAGATAGTAAAACAACGGCTATAAATTACACTGTTCCTTCAACTCCAAGAACACCTGTTACACCTTCAACACCATCAACTCCTAATCCAAGAACACCAACGCCAAGTTCTCCTTCGCCTAGAAAACCTATTCCTACAAACAAGGTAACCACAGATAATTCAGGCGGTACTAAAACTGAAAGTGGTGAAGGAACAACAAAAGAGCCATTGAAGGAAAGTGACACAGAAGTGCAGCAAGCTAAAAAAGTAGAAAACGAAGTTGAACCAACTATTAATAAAACAGTAGAAGAGGTTATTGAAACGCAAGAAGCAGTTCCAGGAAGCACTTCTACACCTATAAGAAAAACAAGGCCTTAGGCTAAATGAAATTTATAAAATAGCAGAAAGGAAATAGCATAAATTGTTGTTTCCTTTTTTGTTATCATTCAGTATAATAGAAATTAATAGTTTAGAAATTTTTATTAATCAATTCCTCTAATTATATTCGCAGTCACAAAATAAAAATGTGTCATGGCAATTATTGGAAAAATTAGAGAAAAATCAGCATTATTAGTAATAGTTATAGGTGTAGCCTTGGCTACTTTTATTCTTGGTGAATATTTTAAATCTTCAGACAGTTCTGCTGATGCTATTGGCTATGGTACTGTTTACGGAGAAAAAATAGATGAAAAATTGTTGCAACAAGATTTTGATCGTTTTGAAAATAGCGATAGAAGAGAGTTTCAGCAGCAACAAAAAGAATATACTCAAAAAGATCAAGACGCATCAAGAGACAAAGCATTTAATTTCCGTTCTGAAACTTCAATTTTAGAAAAAGAATTTGAAGCTTTAGGTTTAGAGATTAGTCAAGTAGAATTTGATGCATACTTATATGGAACAGATGGTTTTACTGTAATGCCAGACTTAGCATCTTCTTTTGTTGATTCTACAACGGGACAATTTAGCGCGAAATTATTACAAAGTACAATTGAGCGTTTACAAAATTCAGAAAAAGCGGAAGAAAGAAAAAGTTGGGAAGACAGTAAAGATTATTACATCAACAGAAGAAAGCAAGAAAAATATTTAGCTTTAATTAAACAAGGTGTTTATGTTACGCAGTTAGAAGCTGAGCAAGATTATTTAGCTAAAAAAGAAGTAAAATCTGTTTCTTATGTAGTGAAAAGATTTACGGATATTGCTGATGATAAAATTGAAATTTCAGATAAAGCTTTAAGATATTATTACGAAGATCATAAAGACGATAAAAAGTATGAAGTTAAAAAATCGACAAGAGAAGTAAAATTCTTCGATATTACTTTAAGTCCTTCAAAAGAAGACACTGCAACTTTCAATAAATTAATTGGAAAAATTAAAGAAGGTTTTGCAGTTGCTAAGAACGATTCATCATTTGTTTTGTCAAATAGTGATTCTCGTTTTTTTACAAGTACTCACGCTGCAACCTTCAGACCTGAAAGTGATGCTAAAGCAAGAGAAGGAATGAAAATTCCAGCTGCTATGGATTCTATTTTCAAGAATGCTTCAATTGGACAAGTTGTAGGACCTTACCAAGACAATGGAGCTACAAGAATTGCAAAAGTTTTAGATTTTAACACGAAGCTTTGTAAAGTAAGACATATTCTTATTGCTGCGCCAAAAGCAGAAACGGATAAAGTAATTGGAGCACAGAAAAAAGCGGATAGTTTAATTGCTTTATTAAACAAAGATAATTTTGAAGAATTTGTAACTAAATTTTCTGATGATCCAGGGTCAAAAGATAAAGGTGGAGTTTATGAAGATTTCTTAGATTACGAAATGGTACCTGAATTTTCTAAATTTGCTACTGATGAGCCAATCGGAAAAATAGGAAAAGTTCAAACAGACTACGGTATTCACATTATTGAAGTTTTAGATCGTAAAGCTGTTAAGTTTCCTGTTTTAGCAATGATTGAAAAAACATTAAAACCAAGTCAAACTACAATTGACGTATCAGATGATGAGGTTTACAAATTGATTTACAAGTTAGATGCGAAAATTAAAAACATTGCAAATAATGACAAGAAGATTGAAATGTTTGATACAATTGTACAAAAAGCAGGTTATTTTGCTCGTTCAATGAAAATTGAAGAGAACAAGCCAAATGTTTATGGTTTTAACACTCCATTTGCTGAAAATAAAATTTTAAGTTTAGCGTTTGGGAAAGATGTTAAAGTGGGAGATTTAATTTCTACTCCTATTAAAGACAAAGATCGTTACGTAATTGCAATTTTAGCGAATGTAAACGATAAAGGAGTTCCTACTTTCGAAGCTATTAAGAAAGATATTCAAGCTGAATTAATTAAAGAAACGAAAGCGAAAAGATTAACAGCTAAAATGATGTCTAAATCTATGGACAAAATTGCTAAAGAGTCTAAAAGTGAAGTAATGAAAGCGGAAGTGACTTTTGAAAACAACCAATTAACAGGATCTGGAGCAGAGCCTACAATTATTGGAATGATTTTCTCTGGTTTAAAAGAAGGAGCAACTACAATACCTGTTAAAGGAGAGTCTGGTGTTTATGTTATTCGACTTGACAAGACCACTAAAGCTGCTACTACTGCAAATTACAACATTGAACAAGATCAGTTATTAAGTAATTTACAAGCATCAGCTTTTAATCAAGCTAGATTAGCTTTAGTTAAAAAAGCAGAAATTGTTGACAACAGAAGATTTCTAAGCGCTGGAATTAGAAGATAATCTTCGCGTAAATATTTTAAAAACAAAAGCTATCCAATTGGATGGCTTTTTTTTTAACCAAAGTGAATACGTATAATACAGATTCTTTTAGTAGCAACTTTCCTTGATTTAGACTATTTGGTATTGTTTACCTGGTAATGAAGAAATAAGTCCATTCATTTCTAAATTAAAGAGTAATACGCTTATTTTCGATACACTTAGCGCCATAAGATGAGCAATAGAATCAATGTGATGGGGTTTCATTTGAAGTATGGTCATTATTCTTTGCTCTTCTTCAGATAAGTTTAGGAATAGCGTTCGCTGGACATTTTCTGTCTTTTTTTGTTCATCCCAATGCATCCATTTTAAAAAGGATGAGGTGTCAGTCAACAGATGTGCTTTTTGATCTAAAATAAGTTGATTACATCCTTTTGAAAATTTTTGACCTACATTTCCAGGGAAAGCAAAAACATCTCGGTTATAGTCGTTTGCTAAGTCAGCTGTAATAAGTGAACCTCCTTTTTCCATACTTTCCACCACAATCGTTGCATCACTCATACCAGCTACAATTCTGTTTCTCATTGGAAAATTTTCTCTTTCAGGTCGTGTTCCAGGTAAGAACTCAGTAATGAGTCCGCCATTTTCATACATTTTAAGAGCTGTTTCGAGGTGTTGAGACGGATACAATCTATCTAATCCATGACCAAGAACACCAATCGTTGGCACGTTGTATTTAACACAAAATTGGTGAATCAAAATATCAATTCCATAAGCCATACCACTAACTACTAATATATCTTTTCCAATAAATCCTTTAATTAATTCTTCGCAGATACCTTTACCATATTCAGTTGCGCTCCTTGTTCCAACAATTGAAACTACTTTGTTTACGTTTAAGTTCATTTCACCTTTAGCATAAAGTAGGAGAGGAGCATCTCCGCATTCTTTTAATCTTCTCGGATAATTGTCGTCTAAATAGAAAATTGGCTGGATATTTTTTTGTTGAATAAAGCGAATTTCTTTTTTTGCTTTTAAATAGGCTTCTTCTCGTTCCATTTCAAACAAAAATTTCTTACTTATTCCAGTTACCTCGTGAATTTCTTCAATGGAAGATTTAAAAATAGGTTCTATTCCATTGAGTTTTGAAATTAATTGTTTGGCTTTAACAGGGCCAACACCTTTCAATAAGGTTAAGGCGATTTGTTCAGTTAATTGAGGTGATTTCACAGCTAAGTTTTTAAATTTTCTATTGAAGTTAAAAAAAATTATTCGATCAATCAATCATTTCTCATCGATTAATTAATATTTTTACTAAAAAAACAAAAATATTGAAAGTATTAGGAATAATTCCCGCTCGCTTTGCATCCTCTCGATTTCCAGGTAAGCCCCTTATAGATTTAAAGGGTAAAACGATGATTCAGAGAGTTTATGAAGGAGCTAAAAAATCAACATTGCTTTCTGAAGTAATAGTAGCTACTGATGATCAGCGTATTTACGACGAGGTAATGCGTTTTGGAGGAAAGGCAATGATGACTTCTGAAAACCATCCGAGTGGAACTGATCGATGTGGTGAAGTTGCTTCCCAATTTAGCGAAATTGATGTTGTAGTTAATATTCAAGGAGATGAACCTTTAGTTAATTTTCAGCAAATAGATGATTTGATAAGCGCTTTTAACGATGTAACTACTCAAATTGCAACTTTAGGAATTTATGAAGTAACAGCAGATGATTTAATGAATACAAATCGCATAAAGATTGTTGTTGACCATAATCAGAATGCTTTGTATTTTTCAAGAAGTTCTATACCAAATGCCGCTAATTTTAATGGTGATTCATTACTGTTTTATCCCTTTTACAGGCACATAGGACTTTATGCTTACCGCATTGAAACGTTAAGAGAAATAATTGAGTTAGCACCAACGTTACTTGAGAAAATAGAATCACTTGAGCAATTGAGGTGGATGTATTATGGATATAAAATAAGAGTTGTGACAACAGATATTGAAACACCGAATATAGATGTTCCAGAAGATCTTGGAAAAGTATTGCCTTTTTTGTAACTTTATAAGACTTGATGCGTATATTAACTATATATTACTCATCATAAATTAATAACTTTGTAATATGTTATCAGTAGAACAGTTAATAGGAGATTTATTATTACGTCATAATTGTGTCGTTGTTCCTTCATTTGGAGGTTTTGTTGCAAAGAAAACTTCTGCGACAATCGATTACAAGAATGGAGTAATAATGCCGCCTAAAAAATCTGTTTTATTTAACAGGCAATTGATAAACAATGATGGTTTATTAGTTGCTGAATACGCTACTGCATATAAATCTTCCTACAGCGAAGCTGAATCTATTGTAAGCGCAGTAGTTTCTGAATGGAATCAAAAATTAAGAAACGGAGAACGAATTACACTTGATAAAGTTGGTTATCTGTTTTTTGACCAAGAGAAAAATTTATGTTTTGAGCAAGATCGTTTTTTCAATTTACTTTTAGAATCTTATGGTTTAGGAAAAGTTCACTTTGTTTCTGAAGAGGATATTGAAGTTGCGAAATATGTAAAAGCTGTTCAAGAACAAAAAGTTCAAGAGGAAGAAGAAAAAGTAAACGATACTTTTCAGTTAGTTGCTTTACCGTTTGAAATGGAAGGTCCTAAAGAAGAAATGCCAACTATTATTGAGCATCCAAACTCTAAAGGTTTTTCTAAGTTATGGAGATATGTTGCAGCTGCTGTAATTGCACCAATTGGTTTTTATTCTTTTTGGATACCAATGAATTCTAATGTTTTAGAGTCGGGTGTGTTATCATTTAAAGATTTTGATTTATCATATAAAGCAACAGAAGGGACTTATTCTCCTTTGTTAACGGAAATTCAAGAGCTGAAAATACCTGCTAAAAAAACATTGGATAAAACGGTTGAAGGTTTACCAAATGATGTTTATGTTTATTCATATCCTTTTGATGAGGACACTTACATTTCTGTAAAAGTACAAAATGGGGAAGAAACAACTTATGTAATTGAAGAAGAATCTCAGCCTGTTTCTAAGCCAATAGTAGAGGAAGTGAAAGCTGTACCTACTCCAATAAAGAAAGTAGAAGTAGTAAAAGCAAAACCTGTTGCAAAAGTTGAAACAGCTAAATTAAATTTTGTTGTGGGTGCTTTTAGTACTAAAGAAAATGCTCAAGTTTTAATTGATAAAATGAATCAAAAAGGCTTTAATGCTTTTGTTCTACCAGAAACAGGTGGTGTTTTTAGGGTAAGTGCAGGAAAAGCAAATACTGAAGCAGAAATTAGAAATATTTCAGCAAAAGCAAAAGCAAATGGATTTGATGGTTGGATTTTAAGATAATCCTTTCGAAAAAACCTTACTCTCTTACCTTAAATCAATTTATGCGTTATTTTATTGCTGTATTTTTTTTAGGATTATGCCTCTTGTCATTCGGACAAATCAATGAAAAATTCACAGATAAAGATTTTAGCCAAAATCCTATCTGGTTAGGAACAACAGCTGATTTTTTAGTAAATTCTTCCGAGCAATTACAGACATCTAACTCAATTGCTTCGAGTTCTTTTTTAACTACAAACCATTTATTAAATTCGTTAGACAATATTGAATGGAGGTGTTGGGTTAAATTAGGTTTTTCACCTTCTTCAAATAATTTTTCTCGTATATATCTCACCTCGAATAATTCAGATTTAACAGTAAAGCCTGACGGTTTTTTTCTTCAATTAGGTGAAACAGGCGCTCTTGATGCTGTTCACTTAATGAAAAGTATTGGAGGTGTTGAGTCAGAAATATGTGCTGGAATTGAAGGTCAAATTGCATCAGCTTTTGCTATTACAGTAAAAGTAGTCCGAAGTCAAATAGGTAATTGGAGATTATATATAGATCCATCTGGAGGCAATTATTTTGAGCAACCAGCTGTAGGTTTCGATAGCACTCAATTAATCGGTACTAGTTTTGGTTTAATGTGTAAATACAGTGTTTCAAATACTTCTAAGTTCTATTTTGATAATATTTATTGTGGACCTATCGAAAGAGATACGATTCCTCCATCAATTTCTTCGATAAATGTCATTTTTAACCAGCAAGTCGATGTTTTGTTTTCCGAAGCTGTTGAAAGTTCAACAATTAATATGCTATCTAATTATAAGATTGATGGACTAGATGAAGTCAATTATGTTCAGATTGATGCTTCAAATCCTAGGTTAGTTCATTTGTCATTATTGACACCTTTAATCAATGGGCAGACTTATCAAATGAGTATTTTTAATGTTAAAGACATAGAAGGTAATTCGGAGACATTAAACGAAGAATTTACTTATAGGCTGAGTGAAATCCCTCGTTATGGAGATGTGATAATAACAGAAATAATGGCAGATCCAACACCTTCTTTTGGACTTCCAGAAATGGAATACATCGAAATTTATAATAGAAGTTCTAAAGTCTTCAACCTAAATAATTGGAAAGTAAAAGACCTTACGACTACAGGGACTATTTCAGATCGTTGGTTGTTACCTGGAGCTTATCAATTAATCGGTGCTACTTCAATTGCAGATGAATTTGATTTTAGTGTAGGATGTTCAAATTTTCCTAATCTAAATAATAGTGGTGATCATTTGCAAATAACTTATTCTGACGGCACTCTAATCGATGAAGTCGAATATAAGAATAGTTGGATTTTAGATGAAGCCAAGCAACAAGGGGGCTATTCATTGGAACGAAAAGATTTAGATTTACGTTGTTTTAAAGAAGAAAACTGGAATGTGTCAATTGCTGAACTAGGAGGCACGCCTGGAATAGAAAACAGTATTCAGCAATCTTTATATGACATTGAACAACCATACGTTTCATCTGTAGAAATAATTTCAGATTCGACACTAACACTTTATTTCAATGAAGAAATTGATTCTGTATCGCTAGCGAGTGCAATGATTCTTTCAGATCCTGATCTAAATCTTTCAAGTAGCCTTATCCAAAATAGATATGTTAAAAGTTTAGATTTAGCATTCTCAATCCCTTTTTCTCCACAAATTGATTATTTGATCACTTTAGAAAATGTAAGTGATTGTTCTCAAAATTCAGCAGATTTAAAAGTGAACTTTGTTTTTCCAGAATCAGAAGAAATAGGAGATGTAATTATTAATGAAATACTGTTTAATCCACCAATTGGAGGAAGTGATTATGTTGAATTATTTAATAAGTCAACTAAAAACATTGATTTATACGGTTGGAAATTAGCGAATATCAAAGATGGTGAACTAGCAAATTATGTTACAATTGAAAGTCATTTTATTATTCAAGGTGGCGATTATGCACTTTTAACTGCTGATGTTGATTTTGTAGCTTCAAATTACGCAAACACTATTTTTTCAAAATGCATAGAATTACAGTTGCCAACTTATAAGAACGATTCAAGTACAGTTGTGTTATTAAACCCCAATAATCGATTAATGGATAGGGTTCCTTACCAATCTTCCTGGCATTTGCAATTAATTGATGACGAAAAAGGGAAAGCGCTCGAGCGGATAGATCCTGATGGGAGTTCACTTTTAAAACAAAATTGGAGAACAGCAGCAGAAACAGTATCATTTGGAACACCTACTTTAAAAAATTCACAACATTTATCTAATCAAGAATTGTCAGCTGGTTTTGTAATGCTTTCGGAAACAATAACTCCAAACAATGATGGTACGTTCGATTTTTTAGAAATAAGCTATCAATTTGATAACGCTGGACTGATAGGCACGTTTTTAATTCTTGATAAAAATGGGTTGTTAGTCAAAACTGTATTTTCTAATGAGTTATTACCAACAAAAGGAACCTTTATTTGGGATGGAATAAATGAAGAAGGGTTGTTAGCTAAATCAGGAATTTTCATAGCTTTAATTGAGACATTTGAGGAGAATAGTTTCAATAAAAAATATTTTAAGAAAGCATTTGTGGTTTATTCTAATTGATTAGGTTCATAATTCCTGAAAAGATGAAATCTTTTCAGATATACATTCAGTAAAAGTTCCATATATACATCAAAATAAAATAATCATATTCCTTCATTAAGGACAAAATCTATTTGTACATTTGTATTATAAAAACAGCATGTAAAAATGGTTTCACCAGGTGCAAAAGGTTGGATAAATAAATATTTCGATTTAATTGAAAAACAACATTTTTCATTGCAATTGGATTGTCCACCTGACATGGAAGTTGATCATTTTTTACATTTAACTTTTTCACATTCTGGAATTATTTTTGGTTATCCATCAGAATTAATTTTCGCAACGCAGCTTGATGACAGTAAATGGACATTTGAAGAGAAGTTGAAGCTCTTATTGTTCGAATCTCATTTGTTTGTTTATAAGACAATTAAAAAAGTTGAAAAAGTTGATAAAGATGATTTTATCGATTCAATGCTTTCGTTTTATGGTAAGCACAATTCCTATTCTATTACTAAAATTTTTACTTTTCTCTTAAAAGAATCCAAAGATGAGAAATTAGAAAACATTTTTTCAAAACGAGTAGGAATTAAAACTCATCTTTTAGATAAGCATTTGTGGCTAAATTACATTTCTAATGTATTTGTTTACTTGGATGTAATATTATATACAGATTATTTAAAACATGAAGGCGCATTTTCTAATTACACAGATTTAGCGATGGATGCTTTAACAGCAATTTCTATTTCGGCATTTTCTAGTGGTTATGTTGAAGAGCGAGAAAAAGATTTGTTTAAAATTTTCTTAGCATCTGCTAGTTTACCAGAAGATAAAAAAGAAAAGGCACTTAATCAATTTAAAGGGGGTGCTTATTTTGAAGATTTATCGTCAAACATTCATAAAAAATGGCTTTTTAAACGTTTTTTACTAGATGTTTCAGCCCTTACCGTTTTGTCGAATAATAAGGTCGTTTCTGCTGAAAAATTATTTCTATTAGAGCTTTGTGATTTTTTAAATATTTCGAGAGAAGAATTGCAAGATACACGCGTAATAGTAGGAGGTTTTGTATTGAATAATAATAAGAAAGTATCTTTTTTAAAGTCAAGTTCTTCCTATGAAAAGATGTTTTCAAGTCTATCAAGAAGATGGATTAAAATCTTAGGTCGAAATAAAGACAAACTAGCGAATGAGCTGAAGCAAAGCAAAGAACTGATTTATTTAATTAAGAAGTCGACGCTTCAAGAATTAACCAAAGATGAAAAAGAGCTTGTGAAAACACAGTTTTTAGGCATTGTTAAATCGATGCCTTCTCTTGCGATCTTTATGTTGCCAGGAGGAGCTTTACTGCTTCCGTTAGTCTTAAAAATTATTCCAGATTTGATTCCCTCCTCTTTCAGAGAGAATGAAATAGACAAAGAGTAAGGTTCTTTTTAAAGAAAAGAGCACTTTTAATGAACAATCCTCAATTTATTCAACGATATTTATTCCTAATTATAGAACATTTATATTCATATTTAATTAACTTTGTTTCTTTAAATTTTTTGAAAAAATATACTTTTTATAGATTCTATGTGGCGTAAAATTGCAAGTTTAATTTTAAGGAATAGATTGTTTATCTTGTCAATTATTGCCATACTAACTGTGTTTTTTGGTTATTATGCAGTTACAGGATTAAAAATTGACAATAAATACGGAAATACACTTCCGCAGGATTCTGAAACACAAAAGAATTACCTTCATTTTAAAGAGATGTTTGGAGAAGATGGTGGTTCGTTGGTAATTGCTATTCAAACAGATTTATTATATACACAAGATAAGTTTTTAGCTTGGAAAGAACTTGGTGACTCTATTCTTAAAATAGATGGTGTGGAATCAGTTATTTCTGAGGCAACCCTATTTACCATAAAGAACAATATTTCAGAAAATAAGTTTGAAGTGAATCGTGTCTTTTCTGATGTTAAATTTCAAGAAAAAACAATAGATTCAATAAAAAGAGAAATATACCAAAACCCTCTTTATAGAGACGTTCTATACAATCCTAAAACCAATGTTTCTATCATGGTTGTTGGAATAAACGAAGATTTTTTAATTAATTCAAAAAAAGCCAATGTAGTTCTTGATATTGAAAAACTGGCATCATCCTATAAAGAAAAATTTGGACATGTTCATTATGCAGGACTTCCGCATCTTCGTGTTGTTATTGGTAAACGAGTAATAAATGAGATGTATATTTTTATTGCTGCAGCAATTCTTGCGACGTCTATTTTACTTTATATTTTTTTCCGATCGTTTAGAGTTGTAATGATTTGTAACCTTGTAGTATTCACGGCTGTTATTTGGTCGATGGGTTCTATAGCTCTATTTGGCTTTAATATTTCGATCATGATGGCTTTAATACCACCATTAATGATTGTGATTGGAATTCCTAATTGTATTTTCTTGATGAATAAATACCATCAAGAAATTAAGAAGCATGGAAATAAAATTCGAGCTATTGTTCGAGTCGTTACAAAAATTGGAACAGCTACTTTTCTTACGAACTTCACTACAGCTTTAGGTTTCTCAACTTTCATATTTACAAGTTCTGAGAAAATGTCTGAATTTGGAATAGTTGCATCTCTTAATATTATGTTAATTTTTGTGCTTTCTATTTGTATTTTACCAATCATTGTAACGTTCTCAAAACCACCTAAGGAACGTCACTTAAAACATCTAGATTCTAAATTAGCTGTAAACATGATTGAAAAAATCATTTACATTACTAAGAATAAAAGAAGAGCCGTTTACATCGTTACGATTGTACTTGTTGCTTTTGGAATTATAGGATTAACTAAAATAGAGGCAACAGGAAACATAACAAGTGATCTACCTAAAGGAGATCAGATATTAACAGATATTCGATTTCTAGAAAAGAATTTTGGGGGAGCAATTCCATTTGAAATCCTTATTGATTATAAAGAAAAAGGGCGACTTTTCAAATCTTCTACAATCTCTAAATTGGAGGAGATCCAGACTTTTTTAAAAGAAGATTCCGTTTTTTCTAAAAGTTTGTCTGTTAATGATTTTATAAAAGTAATTAACATGGCGTATCATGGAAATGATACCAACTATTATAAATCTTCACTTTCTAAATTTGATAAGTCACAATTAAAAAAGTATTTTGACAAGTTTGAAATGACAAATTCAAATGGTGCTTTTACAATTAAAGAATTAGTTGATACATCAAATACAGTTTTAAGAATAAGAACACAGTTGCAAGATCTTGGTTCTTATGAAGTTGATGAGATTTCTAGTAAATTAAACTATAAAATAGACAGTATTTTTAATCCAGATAAAAAATCAATTGAACGTTATTATAGCTTACTAGCAAAGGGTAAAACTACTTATGCAGATTCTTTATTAGACCAATATGGTTCTGTTAGGAACAGTCTAGTTGATGTGTTGTCGAGAGGTGATGCTGACTTAAAATTTAAGTTAGATATGGATTATGATTTTCTTAAAACATTTTATAAAAAATCTGACTTTAAAGAAAATTTAAGAAAAGCTATAGATAATGAATATTATGATGTAACGTTAACAGGAACGTCAATAGTTGTTTCGGAAGGAACTCAATATTTAGTAAATAATTTAATTTCAAGTTTGATTTTTGCCATCATAATGATCTCAATTTTAATGGCGATTTTATTTCGCTCTTTTATTATGGTTGTTATTTCCATGATTCCAAATTTGATTCCATTAATTATTGCAGCAGGTATTATGGGGTGGTTTAAAATACCATTAAAACCTTCTACATTGTTGGTTTTCAGTATTTCTTTAGGTATTTCAATTGATGATACAATTCATTATTTAGCGAAATATCGTCAGGAACTAAAGTCAAGAAAGTATTCGTTAAAAGAAAGTATTACACTTGCTATTAGAGAATCTGGTTTAGGAATGTTTTATACTTCTATTGTTTTATTTTGTGGTTTTTCAACTTTTACTTTTTCTCAATTTGGCGGAACTCAAGCTTTAGGTTTTCTTGTATCAATAACTTTAATTGTTGCCATGTTGACAAATTTAATCGTATTACCATCTCTTTTATTTTCTCTAGATAAACGTATTAATACGAAATCTTTTGAAGAACCTTATTTTGAAATTTTTGATGAAGAATCAGATATCAATTTACAAGAATTAACAGTGTCAGAAGACCCAAGTTTAAATCAATTAGGCACTGAAGTTAAACCAATAGAAAAAGCATGAAATAGCCATGAGAAAACTCACAAAAACTGTTGAAGATACAAAAGGCGTATTCCATAACTTGTGCCGAATCGTCGGTATGACCATTAAAAAACAAATTATCTACATATGAAAGGAATCATATTAGCAGGAGGATCAGGAACTAGATTACACCCATTAACATTGGCGATTAGTAAACAATTAATGCCAATTTATGATAAACCAATGATTTATTATCCTCTTTCGGTTTTAATGAATGCTGGAATTAAGGAGATTCTAATTATTTCAACTCCTCATGATTTACCACATTTCGAGAAATTATTAGGAGATGGTAGTAGACTTGGTTGTGAGTTTACCTACAAGGTACAAGAAGAACCAAACGGATTAGCTCAAGCTTTTGTTATAGGTGAAGAATTTATTGGAAAAGAAAAAGTTGCTTTAATTCTTGGTGATAACATCTTTTATGGTGTAGGAATGGGCAATCTATTAAAAGCAAATGTTGATGCTGAAGGTGGGGTTGTTTATGCTTACCATGTTAGTGATCCAGAACGTTATGGTGTAGTTGAGTTTGACGAAAATATGAAAGCGATTTCAATAGAAGAAAAACCAGAAAATCCAAAATCGAATTACGCAGTCCCTGGACTTTATTTCTACGATAATAGTGTTGTTGAAATCGCAAAAAACATTAAGCCATCAGCTAGAGGAGAGTACGAAATTACAGATGTTAACGCTGAGTATTTAAGAAGAGATAAATTACAAGTTGCTATATTAAATAGAGGTACAGCTTGGCTAGATACAGGAACACATGCTTCTTTGATGCAAGCAGGACAGTTTGTTCAAGTTATTGAAGAAAGACAAGGTTTAAAAATAGGTTGTATTGAAGAAATCGCTTATAGAAACGGGTTTATTTCTAAAGAAAAATTAATTGAAATTGCTCAGCCATTAGTGAAAAGTGGTTATGGATCTTACCTTTTAAACTTGGTGAAATAATTCATGCTTCAACTTGAAAAATATACTGCTTTAATAGAACAAGAATTAGAACGAATTGATTTTCCTTCTAGACCTTCTAACTTATATGATCCTTTAAGGTATTTCCTTAAAATAGGAGGGAAGCGTATGCGACCAATTCTCACTCTTTTAGGCGCAGAAGCTTTTGGCATTAATAAAGATCAGGCTATTCATTCAGCCTTAGCTATTGAAGTATTTCATAATTTTTCATTAATTCATGATGATATAATGGACGATGCTCCTCTGAGAAGAGGACAAGAAACTGTTCATGAAAAATGGAATAGTAGCATTGCTATTTTATCTGGAGATGTTTTATTGGTAAAAGCTTATCAACTAATTGCTAAAAATGATCCAAAGTCTTTACCTATAATTTTAGATTTATTTAATAAAACAGCAGTTGAAGTTTGCGAAGGGCAGCAAATGGATATGGATTTTGAAAGTCGAGATAATGTTTCGATTGATGAGTATATAGAGATGATTCGTTTAAAGACATCTGTTTTATTGGGTTGCGCTTTAGAGACGGGCGCAATCGTTGCAGAAGCCTCTCATAAAGAAGCTAAGCTAATTTATGAGTTTGGCGAACAGATTGGGATTGCTTTTCAAATTCAAGACGATATACTTGACTTATATGCAGATCCTGAAAAATTTGGAAAACAAGTTGGTGGAGATGTTATTTCTAATAAAAAGACTTTATTGCTTTTAAAGGCTTTTGAGATTGCAAATGAAATTCAAAAGGCAAAATTAAATACATTATTAGCTGAAAAAGAACTAGAATTAAAGGTAAAGGGAGTAAGAGCATTGTTTGATGAAATGGGTATTCGCGAAATATGTAAAGAAATTATGAATGACCATTATTATAAAGCAAAAATTGCGATCAATCAGATATCTATTTCAGAAGAAAGTAAAATGCCTTTGTTAGAATTAGCGGCATATTTGATGGAGAGAGAGGTTTAAAAAGAATAGTTTAAACACTTCGTAGAATACGAGCTATTAAACTCTTTATTATTCCTTTTAACATAACTGGTACAATTATACTGTGAAAAGGCTTTACAGGTAAAAAATAAAGACGACCAAACCAATTATTAAAAACAACTGTTGTAGTGATAATAATTTCCTTTTGCTTATTACTATCTTCACTAGTTCTAACGAATAGCGAAACTCTAAAATTTAAATGTTTATCATCTTGTCCTAACACAACTTCATTTTCAGATTTGTGATAGACTTTAAATAGACCTAATTCTTCGCCTTTTACACATTTAAAATCAGCTAATTGTTGCTGTCGGTCATTAACTTTACCATTTGTTTTTAAACCAAAAAGTACTACAATTTTATTTCTAAGGTTAAATAAATGTCCTGTCCATTTAGGCCCTGAACTAAAAAAAGCTTTACCTAAATCTGTTGAACTAATTTCATTTCTTTCATCATCAATCTGTCCAATATAGCTGTCAACATAGTGATATTTAATTCCAGAATTAGTTAAAATGGAATTGATAGGTAGATTCGTTTTCTTAATTTTCAGATTTTTCACATCCACTTCTTAACGTGTTTTGTTGCTTTCTTTTTAAAACGTTTCAAAACACTTTCTCTTGAATCTATATTCCCAATTCTAATAATATCAGTAGCTACAAATTTCCCTCCTCTATAGAAAGTGAATTCAAAACTAACATTAATTACTTCGTCTTTATAAAGTGAGAAAAGATGATTTATATTGATGGCCGTTTTAAAGTCCTCTTTATTTTCTGCTAATTTAAAACGTTTATCGTACCCTCTAACAGAAACTGTTAAGTAAGTATCTATTCCTTTAAGCGTAACAATTTGTTGAATAGAATCGCTTTCAAGGTGGTAAACGTCTGCACCAACTTTTAAAATGTTTAAAGATGGCATTGCTTTAATACCTGCCTCTGATAAAATTTCAGTTAACGCAATTTCTATAGAATATCGGTCTTCTGATCGATCCAATTGCCCAACTACTAATGCGTTGGTTAAATTTAAATCTTTTGTCTGACCAATAGATATAAGACTTATAAACAAAGTCAGGAATAAGAATGTATACTTCATATTAAAAAATTTCTTTAGCAATAGAGTAAACAGCATTGGAGTTTGACATCGTATAATAGTGGATACAAGGAACATTTGCTTCTTTTAATTCTCTTGATTGTTGAATTCCCCATTCTATACCGACCTGTTCTACTTCTTGGTTATTTTTACACTTTAATAATTCTTTAGAAAGTGCTTCAGGATAATCTATATGAAAGAATTTTGGTAAAAAAGAAATATGACTCATAGAACGAATTGGTTTCAATCCTGGAATTATAGGAACATTGATACCTATTCCTCTGCAAGCTTTTACAAAGTCAAAATATTTTTTATTGTCAAAAAACATCTGTGTTACTAAATATTCTGCTCCTGCATCTACTTTTTGTTTTAAATAAAGTAAGTCAGTAGCTAAATTCATCGCTTCAAAATGTTTCTCAGGGTAACCTGCAGCACCAATACAAAAATCAGTTGGCGCCAATTGAACATCATCCATGATATAATTACCTTCATTCATTCCTTTTATTTGATGAATAAGGTCAACAGCAAAAGAATGTCCGTCTTCATGTGGTCTAAAACTAGATTCAGTTTTTATAGAATCTCCTCTTAAAGCCAATACATTATCAATTCCTAAAAATTGCAAATCAATTAAAGCATTTTCCGTTTCTTCTTTACTGAAACCTCCACAAATTAAATGAGGAACCGCATCTACTTGATATTTATTCATAATGGCAGCACAAATACCTACTGTACCTGGACGTTTACGAATAGAAATTTTTTCAAGTAATCCACGTTCTCTTTCTTTGTATATGTACTCTTCACGGTGGTAGGTAACATTTACAAAAGGGGGCTTAAATTCCATCAAAGGATCAATTCCATCATAAATAGATTGAATACTCTTTCCTTTTAAAGGAGGAAGAATTTCTAAAGAAAATAAGGTTTCTTTAGCCTGTTTTAAATGATCTGTAATCTTCATCTTATGCCAAACGTATTTATATTTTATCTCAATGTTTACAGCTATAATACCGATACAGTATAAAAATAGTTCTATCTAACCCGATATTTATCGGTAGGACTATATTGAATACATTGTCGGCATTATGCTTTATAGCGTACAAAGATACATTAAAAATGATAAAAATTTAATCTACTAAACAAATAGATTAATGAACTTTAAATCGTTAGGTGTAGTGACTTTAATATTCTCTTCATTTCCATCAACTATATCTATCGAGAAACCAGCTTCTTCCACTAAAGAGGCATCATCTGTAATCTTTTCATGAAACGAATTTTCGTATGCTTTTCTGATTACTTTTTCACTAAAGAACTGTGGTGTTTGGACCGTGAAAAAATCTTTTCGGTCAAGAGCTTCGCTAGTAGTCCCTGTTTTCTTACGAAGCGATTCTTTCATGGCTAAAACTGGAATAACTGCTCCATTTTCTGTTACCTTATTTAAACAACGGCTGATTGTTTCGTTACTTACTAGTGGTCTCACTCCATCATGAACACCAATAACCGTTGTAGTGCAATAAGCAAGTGCATTTTTAATTGAATCGTAACGTTCAATACCTCCTGAAACAATTTGATGTTGAACTTTAAATTGATGTTTTATGATCAATTCTTCCCAATACAAACACCAATCTTGTGGAAGTGTTACAATAATTTCAGCTAAAGAATTAAAACCGTGAAACTTTTTAATGGTGTGCATTAAAATAGGCAGTCCTTTTACTTCAATAAATTGTTTAGGAATATCAGCACCCATTCGTTTACCAATTCCTCCTGCTGTTATAATAATTGAAAAATTCATCTATCCCAAAACAAAAAAAGGTTGCTTATAAGTACAAGCAACCTTAAAAAACTATATAATTTAAATCTTATTTTAATTGATTTGGATTATTTTTAGCAGCGTTGTTAAATTTAATTTGCTTTCTCATCCATATAAAAAATCCAAGAAAACCTAGAACTACAAGTGAGGTATTTACCATATTGCCAATGTTATCGTAAAACTCGTATGGTGCACCATACATAAAATCTGCTATTGCTTCAAATCCTTCTCTTGAACTCATATCTTTTAATTTTGTTTTACAAAGAAAGTAAAAAAAATAATTATTTTGAAGATTTCTTCAAAAAATAATTATTTTAATTCTTATTCCTCTTCTATAAATTGTTTATTATGACTTTCAATTGCCAAAGTTAATTCAATAAAATCTTCAACAGACAAGCGTTCTGGTCGAAGAGTCAAAAAGTCATGTTCAAAACCTGGACCCTTCATAATTGATTTAACCGAATTGCGGATTGTCTTTCTACGTTGACCAAAAGTAGATTTTACGACTTGCTTGAATAATTTTTCATTACAAGGTAAAAATTCTCTTTCATTTCTAGTACATCTAATAACACCCGACTTTACTTTTGGGGGTGGATTGAACACATGCTCGTCAACCGTAAAACAATACTCAATATCATAATAAGCCTGCATTAATACACTAATAACACCGTATTGTTTTGTGCCTGGTTTTTCTGCAAATCGTTCAGCAACTTCTTTTTGAAACATTCCCATAATTTCAGGAATTTGATTTCTATAGTCTAAGCATTTAAACATGATTTGAGATGAAATATTATAAGGAAAATTCCCAACTACTGCAAAAGGCTTATCTCCAAATAGGGTTTCAAATTTTGTTCTTAAAAAATCTGATTCATATATTTTTCCTTCAAGTGTTGGGTAATGTTCTTTTAAAAAGGCGATAGAATCCCAATCAATTTCCATTACATGAACGTCAGACTCTTCTCTTTGAACTAAAAACTCAGTTAAAGCTCCCATTCCTGGTCCAATTTCTAATACAGTATTGCATCCTTGATGAGCACTAAACTGATCTGCTATTTTCTTGCAAATATTTTTATCAGTTAGAAAATGTTGTCCTAAATGCTTTTTTGCTCTTACAGTAAAATTTTTCATTTTTTGAATTCCTCAATTACTGAAAGTGTAGTTCTAAAAGCTGCAAACTTTCCTTGATATTTTGCGGCATGTTGGTTCTGTAAAGCGGGAGCATGCTCAATTTCATATTGTTTATAAATTGCTTCACTTGGACAAAGGTACATTACTGAAAATGTCATTCCTCCTTCTTCCTCTCCATGAACTCTAGAAATTCTACTCTCCAGAAAACAACCTGTTGCCATTACTTCAGGAATATGAGTTGAACGCATCCAATCTAGCCATTCTTCGTGAATTTGTGCGTCAATACTTACTGTTACATTATATAATATCATACGTTAAAATTAGAAAGATTATTTAATATCTTTAGATGTGTTTATGTTAATAATAGGATTTGATAATTCTGATTCAATAGATAATAATTTAATTTCTACTACACATTTTTTCTTGTTGGGATTCCAAAAATAAATTTTAGTATTCGTTAACTCAGTGATAGAGAAATTGTGACTAGTTATTTTATTTAGCTCAATATCAACTGATTGGTATTTTTTAGAATATTCGTTGTAGACTACAAATTTAATATCTGATTCATTACAATATAATTCTAATCTGACCAATTTATGAGTGAATTCAGTACTGAATAAATCATTTAAATCTAGAAATTCTTGACCATTTAAAAATTTAAATTTTCTTTCTACATTAATTTCTTTTTTAAAGGGTATTAATGGTGCTTTAACTTTTGGAATATATTGATAAATTGTAATTCCCTCAATTTCATTATATCGATCCTCAAATTGAGCAGACGAAACAAACCTTTTGATTTTGACTAAATCTTTGCAATTTTCAAAATCTTTTAAATGCATACCTGCTTCTTGAGGTCCAAAATGACTATCCCTAATTATTAAATCACCTGGTTTTATCAAGTCTCCTAAATCATTCTTTAGTCCATTACAAAAATAAAAGACAAAAGGTTGGTTTAATTTCATTGGATTTCCTCCCATTTCAAATACAAAAAGTGGATGATGAAAGAAAATCTTTTGTCCCTCAATTTTTTCATCTTTTAAAAATTTTGCCGCATTTAAAACTTCTAAGTCTAATCCTTCTGCTTCAACAGGGAATCGAGAAGATAAAATAGTTGACAAAGGTAAGGTCACTAATAAGCCTAAAAAAAACACATTTCGGACATTAGAGAAAAGGGATGATAATTCAATTTTTGAAGCATAATATAAAGTAATCAAAATAAATGAAGGCATTCCCTGTGTGGCAATTCTTGTTAAACCTAAAGAACCTTGAACGCCATTTGCCCAAAAGTAAGAATGAATAAATACAACACCTAAAAAAATTCCACTTACAAAAAACAACCAATTAAATTGTATTTTATCCCATTCCTTTTTTTTCAAAAACTTTAAAAGTATAGCAATCCCAAATAACATTAAAATTAAACCTGTTAATCCAAGGAACTGTCTAAATGATTTTAAGTAGTCGTACCAATTTCCGTAACCATAAATTGCATTATCCCAATAATAAGGACTTGTTGTAAAATACCACCAAAAATCTCCTATTATTAGTTGTCCAATTATTGCATATAATATAAAGCCAACTAGTAAGAGTGGTATATATTTGAATTCTTTAGCAAAAAATAGAACAAATCCAGCTAAAACAATTGCTAGTTGACCTTCACTTCTTAAAAACGGTATAAAAGAAACTACTATAGCAAACCAAAACCATTTCTTGGTTATAAGAAGCCAGGAAGCAATCATAATAAAAAAACTAAACAGAGGTTCGGTAAGTCCTGCTAATATTGTACTTGAATAATCAAAAACAGAAATTAAAATGATCGGAAAACTACACTGAATTAGAGTGGATACTGAAAAGTGGTTCAATATTTTCCATCCAAAAATTGTCGTTAATCCAAAAACAAGGATATTAAAGAAAACCATCCCATCCATTCCAAATTGAGCAAAAGTAGAGCTCAATAAAATAAACAAAGGTTTCCCCCAGTGATGTATAAACAAATTAGAATTGGTCCATGAAGCTTGAGAAATATTGAAATGCATGACACCATCTCCAGCATCTAATGGTAACTCATTTAATATATGAATTACCGTCAGCCAAATCAAACAAAAAGTTAGTGCAAGAATTTTAAATAAAAAACTAGATTTTGCTTCTTTCATTTTTAAAACTATAATACCATTTCAGGTACATTCGCTGGTATCACCAACTCTCCTTCTGTTTTAGCGATAATTTCTTCTACCGTAACGCCAGGAGCTCTTTCTATTAAATGAAATTTACCACCCTTAATTTCCATTACGGCTAATTCAGTAACCACTTTTTTAACGCAACCAACTCCAGTTAAAGGCAGCGTACATTCTTTTAAGATTTTAGATACTCCTTCTTTATTAGAATGCATCATTGCTACGATGATATTTTCAGCAGATGCAACCAAATCCATTGCTCCACCCATTCCTTTCACCATTTTTCCTGGAATTTTCCAGTTTGCGATGTCGCCATTTTGAGAAACTTCCATTGCCCCTAAAACAGTTAGTTGAACGTGTTGACCTCTAATCATTGCAAAAGAAGTTGCTGAATCAAAGAAAGAAGCACCTTGACGAGCAGTAATCGTTTGTTTACCCGCATTTATTAAATCTGCGTCTTCTTCTCCTTCAAATGGAAAAGCACCCATTCCTAAAATTCCATTTTCAGATTGAAATTCCACCTCAATACCTTCAGGAATGTAATTAGCAACCAGTGTTGGAATACCAATTCCTAAATTTACATACCAACCGTCTCTTAATTCTTGTGCTATTCTTTTTGCAATACCTATTTTATCTAAAGCCATTTTTTTTAATTGTTTAATTTAACAATAAATCATTGTTTAAATTAGATTTCTTCTAAGATGAAATGATTGCAGTTATAAACTTGATAGCAACCACTTTAATCAGCTCATTTTCAAATTTATCTTTGTTTCACGGTTCTTTGTTCAATTCTTTTTTCAAACTTTTCTCCTTTGAAAATGCGTTGAACAAAAATTCCAGGAGTATGGATTTCATTTGGATCTAACGAACCTGCAGGAACTAATTCTTCCACTTCTGCAATTGTAATTTTACCAGCCATAGCCATCATTGGATTGAAATTTCGAGCTGTCGCTTTGTAAATTAAGTTTCCTTCAGTATCACCTTTCCAAGCCTTAACTATTGCGAAATCGGCTGTTAATGCCATTTCTAAAATATGAGGCTTCCCATTAAAATCTCTTACCTCTTTTCCTTCGGCTACTTCTGTTCCGTATCCAGCTGGTGTAAAAAATGCTGGTATTCCTGCTCCTCCTGCTCTACATCTTTCAGCTAATGATCCTTGAGGAATTAAATCTACTTCTAATTCCCCAGATAACATTTGACGTTCAAATTCATCATTTTCTCCAACATAAGAGCTGATCATCTTTTTGATTTGCTTTTTCTGAAGCAAAAGACCAAGTCCAAAGTCATCTACTCCAGCATTGTTTGAAATACAAGTTAAGTTATTTACTTGTAATTTAACCAACTGTTCGATAGAGTTTTCAGGAATTCCACAGAGACCAAAGCCCCCTAGCATAATTGTCATGTCGTTTTGTATACCTGATAAAGCATCTTCTACGTTTTTAACTACTTTGTTCATTTTGTTTATTTTTTAAATACGAATTTTCAACTTAAAAACTAAAAGGAAGTTCGCTTGGATTTGATTCATTTTGAAGTGTATCTGCATCTGATGATTTTGGAAGATATTCCCCCTCACAGTAACCGGTTCTTAAAGAATAATTTGAGGGCGCATCAAACTGAGAAGTTGACAACCCAATTTTGGCATCTTTGTAAATTTTCTGTAAATAATAGCCGTAAATTGGTAAAGAAGTACGTGCTCCTTGACCTAAGCTTGTTGACCTAAAATGTACACCTCTATCTTCTGCTCCTACCCATACGCCTGTAACTAATTCTGGCGTGATTCCAATAAACCATCCATCAGAATTATTTTGAGTTGTCCCCGTTTTACCAGCTGTAGGAGCTAGTATCCCCCCATAAGAAGACCCACCTCTTAGCCTACTTGCAGTTCCGCCAGATACAACACCTTCCATCATTTTTATCATTGTATAAGCCACTTCGGCGCTTAATACCTCTTTCGAATATGTATTAGCACTGTAAATAACATTTCCATTGCGGTCTTCAATACGTAGAATTGTCGTTGGACGAACATATACCCCTTTGTTAGCAAAAGTAGCTTGCGCTCCAACTAGTTCCATTAATGATAAATCCATTGAACCTAAACACATTGCAGGTACAATATCATGCTTACTTAATTGAATATCCATATTGGAAAGTAATTTTGCTATTGTTTGTGGACCAGCTTTACCACCCATTTTCTGCATTACTCCAACCGTAATGTTATTTTTAGAATGTGCTAAACCTCTTGCTGCTGAACAAAGACCTCCTGTTAATTCACTTGATGTACGTGGACACCAACGTTTAACCAAGTTTCCATTATCATCTAAAACATCCACACAGTGAGCAATATCAGGTATAAGCGTACATGGCTCTAAAACACCCATTGATAAAGCTGCTGCATAAACAAATGGTTTCATCGTAGATCCAACTTGTCGTTTTCCTAATTTTACATGGTCGTAAGCAAAATGGTCAATATTTACACCTCCTACCCAAGCTTTGACAAATCCTGTTTGAGGTTCAATAGATACTAAACCAGAATGTAAAAAAGATTTGTAATAACGGATTGAATCGTTTGGTGACATCACTGTATCTATTTCTTTCACGTAGCCATCATTTTTTACACCTTTCCAAGAAAAGACACGCATGTTTGTTGGGGTGTTAAATATCTCTCTAATTTCATCGTTAGTCACACCTGAAGCTTCTAAAGATAAATAACGCCTACTGTTTCTTCTTGCAGAAGCCATAATACGATCAATTTGATCTTTAGATAAACTATTAGAAAACGGGAAACTTTTTACTGAACGATTGTTCTCATCAAATTGCTTTTGTAACGTTTCAGCCAAGTGTTTAGCCATTGCGTTCTCTGCATAATCCTGCATGTTATTGTTGATAGTTGTATAAATTTTCAACCCATCTTTATAAATATCCCAAGGTCTTCCGTCTTCTGTTTTATATTTAAGACTTCCATCTGCATTTTTTTCAGAAAAGATTCCTGTTAATTCTTTTCGTAGAGCTTCCCTAAAATACTGTGCTTTTCCACGTTTATGATCAACCGCTTGGTAACGACAAACTAATGGCAATAATTTCAATGAATCAAACTCTTCTCTAGTGATTCTGGTTTTCAAAGCTGAATTTTCAGATTCACTATTTTTAAACCATTGATAAAGTACTTGATTTCGTCTATTTATTGCTCTTAAACTATCTTCAGATCTTTTCAATGCAATACTTTCATTTGTAACTGCTGAAAGAGAGATGCCATCTCTATTGGAAACGTACCTTCTATAATCTTTTATTTCGTGTGTATGCGGATTAAATAAAGTTGGATTTTTACACATACCTATTAACATCGCTGCTTCTTCTTTCGTTAAATTAGCAGGTTTTTTATTGAAATATACTTTTGATGCATTTTCTATTCCAACGGCATTGTATAAGAAATCAAATTGATTCAAATACATTGTAATAATTTCTTCTTTTGTATAGCGTTGCTCTAATCTTGTAGCAATAATATTTTCACGAGCTTTTTCATTCACTCTTCCTAAGATTCTCCCTATTTTACCTCCAGCCATACCAGATAGAGATTCGCCATTTGAACGAGCAATTTCTTCTCTTTCTCTTTGCTGTAAGGTAAAAAGCAATTTTGCTAATTGTTGAGAAATTGTTGATGCGCCACCTGCACCACCAGCATTTGCTATCGCTCTAGCAATCGCTTTAAAATCAACTCCAGAGTGCTCTATGTAACGCTCATCTTCAGTAGCTATTAACGCATCAAATACAAAAGGAGAAATATCCTTGTAAGTAGCACTTGTTCTGTTTACTTTCCAATACCGTCCTAGTTCAGTTTCTCCATCATCTGCTAAAACAACAGAAGCTAATAATTCTGGAGGATTGTCCAACATTGAAACCGAAGGCATAGAATCATCTGGTTGTAACAATAACAATGACGTTATTAACAACAAAGGAGATAATCCTAATATCCATAAAATAGACTTGTATTTTTTTTCTGAGTATGTTGATTCTATTTTTTTCTTTGCCATTTGTATTTTAACAATTAAACGTAAAATTAAACATTACTATGCATTTTATTTATTCTCAAAAAGAGAAAACTACTGTAAAATATATGTTCTTTGACTATCAAGTTTCAAAAGAATAAACATAAACATTGAAAAAGACATCATTGAAGACCCTCCATAACTAAAAAAGGGTAGAGGAATACCAATAACAGGCGCAAATCCAATATCCATTCCAATATTTACGGCAAAATGATAAAACAAAATCATTGCCACCGTATAAGCATATACCCTAACAAAACGTGACCTTTGGCGTTCTGCAATAATTATAATTCGAAACAGCATAACCATGTATAGAATTACTAAGGTAAATGTCCCCATGAAACCCCATTCTTCAGCAAATGGACAAAAAATAAAATCTGTTTCACTCTCTGGAACATGGTTACTTTCAACACTAGAAACAGTTGCTTTATTGTATCCTTTTCCGAACATTCTACCTGAACCTACAGCTGCCATAGCTCTGTTTCTATTGTAATCTTCACCGTCTGGATCTTCTCTTAATCCCAAAAATAATTCAATTCTATCTTTCTGATGACTTGCCATTCCTTGAAACAAAAAGTTCACACTAGAAGCAATACCCAAACTTAAAACAAAACCAATTAAAACGATAAAGACTGCATTTTTTCTATCTCTTTTAGAAGAAAGGTATCTTAATACAAATAGTGCTAGTAAAGAAAAAGCTACAAGCGAAACAAATACTCCAAAAAAACCAGGTATTTCTACTCCAGGTAAAAAGCTAAATGTAATAATATTGTTACTCACTAATAATGTTGCTAAACAAAGAAATACGACAGCAAACATGATCGGAATAAAGTGACTACCAACCCATGTTTGTTTAAATTTTATACCAGGAATTAGGTTGACAAATTTAAGTACTAACGGGTCATAAGTAATCCCTTCCCTATACATAACAAACAAAAAAGACGTAAATACTACAAAAGTTCCAGCATCAGGCTGTAACAAAATCAAAATCATTGGAATTAAAATAATGATATTAGCAATAAGTACCGTCTGTGTATTTTGCTGTTTAATATTAACACTGCTTATAAATCGAGCTAAAAGTAATGCTGTTCCTATTTTTGCAAACTCAGCTGGTTGAATCCCCAATGTTCCTATTCCAAGCCATGCTCTTGCACCATTTTTGGCAGGCATAAACAATACAACAACCAATAAACAGAGTGTGAAAAGATAGATGGGCACAGCAAATTTTCGATAGATATCGGCATCAATTAAGAACACTAACATCCCTAAAAATAAAGAAACTAAAAACCAAACTACTTGTTTTCCATATTTTTGAGAAAAATCAAACAAATTAGGATGATCAGGGTCATAAGCTGTAGAATACACCGTAGCTAACCCCATTATCATCAATAACAAATAAACTGAAAATAAAATCCAGTCCATATTACTTGTTATAGTTTCTCCTTTTCTCATTTAATTATACAAAATTGCTTCTAACATTCTTTTTTCCTTGGCCTTGTCTTTGATTGATCTATTAATGTATTTTTCAATCATTAAACTTGCAATAGGAGCGGCCCATGTACCTCCAAAACCAGCATTTTCAATAAATACTGCAATTGAAATTTTAGGTTCTTTCATTGGAGCAAACGCTAAAAACACTGAGTGATCTTTATGAGGTTTATTTTCTACAGTTCCTGTTTTACCACAAATTGCTATATCATCTAAACGTGCTCTACCTCCTGTACCTCCACCTTCATGTACTACTTTGTACATTCCTTCATGGATAATGTCAAAATGCTTAGCGTCTATCATCGTGTTATTTTTCGTTTTATATTCCGGTAACGGTCCATTTTTACCTATCGATTTCACAAAATGTGGAGTATAAAACCATCCTTTATTCGCTATTAAAGCTCCCACATTAGCCATTTGAAGTGGAGTTAACTGTACCTCTCCTTGACCGATAGAAATTGACCGAATAGTAGAAAATGCCCAACGATGATGTCCATACCATTTGTCATAATATTTAGAATCAGGAATCAGTCCACTAGTTAAACCAGTAATATCTGTTGCAAACTTGTGACCTAAACCAAAGCTATGCATGTATTTAGCCCATTTATCCAACCCAACTTCTGCATCTGCAAAATTATTTGTACTCTTTCCTTGTTGTATGATGCGTTTAGTTACTGCATAATAATACGGATTACATGATGCCTTTATTGCATCTGCTAAATTTTGAGCGCTTGGGTGATCATGGCAACCAACCATCGATTTATTACAAGGGAAACCACTGTTTTCGGTTATTACTCCTTCTTGTAGACCGATTAAAGATTGTAACAATTTAAAAATAGAACCTGGTGGATATTGAGCTGCAAGAGGTCTAGGATATAATGGTTTGTCTTTATTTCTCAATAATTTAGGGTAATTCATTCCAATATTACGCTTCCCTACCAATAGATTAGGGTCATAAGACGGAGATGAAACAAGCGCTAATATTTCTCCTGTAGATGGTTCAATTGCAACAATACAGCCTCTTTTTCCTTTTAATAATTCTTCTCCATATGCTTGTAAAGCGATGTCTAAACCAAGCGATAAACTAGGTCCTTGTTTTGCTACTGTATCATATTTACCATTCATATAGGATTTAATATCATTGTTCATTGCAGATGTAACAATGTATTTTATTCCTTTTTGACCCCTTAATTCTTTTTCGTAGAACCTTTCAATTCCAGCTCGCCCCATATTGTCACCTGCTTTATAAAAAGGGTCAGCATCTATTTCTTCTCGATAAACTTCAGATAAGTAACCAAAAACATTTGCTCCATTAGGATAAGTATAACTTCGCATACTCGTTATTTCTTCAAAAAATCCCGGAAAATCTTCTAGGTGAGCCGCTATGTTAGCTATTTCATCTAAAGTCATTTCTTTCAGGAAAGGATAAGCTCTATTTTTTCGATAGTTTGAAGTTGTTTTATCTGTGTGGCGATTGTAATATCTTCCTTCTCCTTTAACGATATCCTTAAATCTTTGAACTACTTTTTCTCTTTCCCATTGAATTAAGTTAGCAAAAGCAGTTGTGTCGAAATCTTTCATATCAGACTCACGAACCATTAAGTTGTAATACGTTCTGTTAGATACTATTTTTTTTCCAAAGCGATCATAAACTGATCCGCGTGGTGGGGTAATTTCTTTCCTTTTT
>Ga0209284_10001101_pt1 | contig 42731 bp, 52 predicted proteins | sample FRY03_FD_187211 | JGI IMG/M metagenome (GOLD analysis project Ga0209284, IMG submission 187211) | Freshwater microbial communities from Lake Fryxell liftoff mats and glacier meltwater in Antarctica - FRY-03 (SPAdes) (version 2) | ecosystem: Environmental > Aquatic > Freshwater > Ice > Glacier... | reverse complement strand
ACTAGCAGCGAACTTCCCGCCGCAACTCGGCCGAACTTCTTGAATGATGGGGTGTTGGACATGAAGTGCTCTTTTCGCTTTTTGGTCCGCTTGGTCCGCTTGGTCCGCTTGGTCCGCTTGGTCCGCAGATAGAAAAATAATAACAGCAATTATTGATTGCTCTTGATTGCTCTTGATTGCTCTTGATTGCTCTTGATTGCTCTTGATTGCTCTTGATTGCTCTTGATTGCTCTTGATTGCTCGAAGTGGCGATTTGGGGCGAGTTTGGGGCACCGAAATGCCCTAGGTTCGGCTTAAACATTCTGAGGGGGAGTCATGGGTCGGTTTGATGGCAAGGTTGTGTTGGTGACGGGGTCGTCCTCGGGACTTGGCGCCTCTACGGTTGAACGGTTCCTGGCCGAAGGGGCACTGGTTGCCGGGTCCGATGTGCAGCCACCGGTGGAAGGTGCGGCGCAGCCCACCACCTTCACAACAGTCGATGTCACCGATGAAGCAGCAGTGATCGCGTGGGTCGATGAGGCATCGAAACTCACCGGACGCATCGACGCCGTGTGCACCTTTGCCGGCATTCCCGCGGGCGGCCCCGTGCACCTTGTCGACGTCGCCACGTTTACCCGCACGCTCGACATCAATCTCACCGGCACATTCACAACCTGCAAGCACGTCATCATAAAAATGCTTGGGCAAGAACCAATCGATGGCGAACGTGGAAGTGTGATCACCGTTGCCAGTATCGAAGGACTTGAAGGAACAGCCGGTGGAAGTTCCTACAACGCCTCGAAAGGTGGCGTGGTCATCCTCACAAAGAACATGGCGATCGATTACGGGCGGCAAGGAATTCGCGTGAATTCAATTTGTCCCGGGTTCATCGACACGCCCATGTTGCGCGGTCTTGGCGATCCCGAGATGGATGAAATGCTTCAAGAGATTAAAGAAGAACATAAATTGCGTCGCTTAGGCCGACCGTCAGAAATCGCAGCAGTTGCTGCGTTTCTTGCCTCTTCCGACGCATCGTTTATTACTGGTCAAACGCTTGCTGTCGATGGTGGCTACACCGCTGGTCGTGATCACGGCGTTACCAAACGAATGGGTTTGTAAGCCCTAAAGCCAAATTATGCGGCCAACAAGCGCTTTATCGTTTGGGTTCGCAGTCATTAATTCATCGAGTGCATTGATGAATAGACCGATGGTGTCTCGAGTGCGTGGCCACGAACTGTCTGAAGTGAAGATGAGCCCTGGGTGCGAGCGTTCGTCGTATCGCCATTGAACTGCGATCCGGGTGTGATCGCCAACATCATTTGTAAGTAGTGGGCGGTGCTCAATGTTGCAGCGTTCGATTAATTCGGAATCCGAAAGCGCGTTCCACTCCATCTCGAGAGCGGCAACGCAATCGTGTCCGCGTTCTCGCAATCCGAGTGCAATCTTGGGGGAGTAGTGATTGTCGAGGGCAAGCCTCATGCGAAGGCGGCCTGCTCACGTTGCCAACGCGACTGTTCCTCGGCAACCCATCGGTCGTGCCACTCGATATCTGCGTCAATGTCCTTGCTGAACTCGGCGTAGTACGAGGCGGCGGCTTCGGCCATGGGGAGCGCGATCGTGAAGTACTCGGCAGTGGTGGGAATGTTCCCGTGATGGCCTTTGAGGGTCGCTATCAGCTGACGCACTTTCAGGCGGCTAATGCCGACGTGGGCCTCACGGCGGCCCGCGGCGCCGGTCCGGAATGTGATGAATGGATGACGCTCCATCCGGAGTCCCTCAGCCAAAAGGCGGTCGGCGAGGGCATTTCGCGATTCGGTCACCAGTTCTGCTTGTCGGTCGAGGAGCTCTGCGGTGGCCGAAGCTAGGCGAAAAGAGCGCTGAACTGATGGGGGTGTTGGCGTCATGCTTAAATTGTATCTCAATGTCATACAACGAACCTCATGAGGGTCATATAACGAACCTCAGCAGAAACTTTGGGGGTCACCCGTTTGGGAGGTTTTGGATTCCCGCGCTAAATTCTGGCCCACTCATGAAGCAATTGGATGGGTCTCAAGGTTCGTCTGAAGTCAATCCGAATTTGGGATTTGGACTGACGGGCCTCTACCGGTAGGGTTTGCGACCCGTGCGACAGGGATCTTCTCCGGAAGGTCGTCAACTGCACCTCTACGTCGATCGAACCGACGTCTGCGACGGTCCTTTACCGGATACCCCGCAGCACAACCGACAGGCGCTCGGCCGGGATTACCCGTGCCGAGTGTTCGCGTGAATGGCCCGTCCTTTTACGTGCGATACGACGCAAACCACAACAGAAAGATCGTTGCCGTTATGGCGAACAAAGCAATCGTCGGCGAAAAAGTCGGCATGACACAGGTATGGGATGACGCCAACCGCGTCGTACCCGTCACCGTGCTGCGCGTTGCCCCTATGCGCGTCGTGCAGATCAAAACCGTTGAAAAAGACGGCTATAACGCTTTGCAGGTCACCTTTGGTGAAAAGGACCCTCGCAAACTCAACAGCCCCGACCGCGGACATTTCGAAAAGGCCGGAGTTGCCCCAGGCAAGCGCGTGCTCGAACTTCGTCTCGATACTGTCGACGGTTTCGAGGTCGGCCAAGAGATCAAAGTCGACACCCTTGTTGCGGGTGAACTGGTCGATGTCACTTCGGTGAGCAAAGGCAAGGGCTTCGCCGGAACCATGAAGCGTCACAATTTCTCTGGTCAGCGCGCATCTCATGGTGCGCACCGCGTCCACCGTGCTCCTGGCTCCATCGGCGCATGCGCCACTCCTGCCCGTGTGTTCAAGGGCAAGAAGATGGCTGGTCGCATGGGTGGCGAAAAGGTCACAACGCTCAACCTCAAGGTTGTGTCGGCCGATGTCGAGAAGAACCTCTTGCTCGTCCGTGGATCGGTTCCTGGTCCTAAGGGAGCGGTCGTCATCATTCGTGATGCGGTCAAGATTCACACAAAGGGTGATGCGTGATGGCAAACGTGACAGTCAAAACTCCCGCTGGCGCCGATGTCGGCACCGTCGAACTGGAAGCTGAGTACTTCGGTATTGAGCCCAACGTTCCGGTTATGCATCAGGTCGTTACCGCACAGCTCGCGGCGCGTCGCTCCGGCACGCAAAGCACCAAGACCCGCGCCGAGGTCTCGGGCGGCGGTGCCAAGCCTTGGAAGCAGAAGGGCACTGGTCGCGCACGCGCCGGTTCCACTCGTTCACCAAACTGGATTGGTGGCGGTGTTGCCCACGGCCCGAAGCCGCGCAGCTACGCACAAAAGACTCCCAAGAAGATGATCAAGCTTGCGCTTCGTTCGGCATTGTCCGATCGTGCGTCAGAGAACAAGGTCATTGTTGTTGACGATTGGAAGTTTGCCGCTCCCTCCACCAAAGAAGCAGTCGCGGCACTCGCGGCACTTGGTCTCGAAGGTCGCATCTTGTTGGTACTCGATCGTGGCGATGTTGCTACGTGGAAGAGCTTCCGCAACCTCGGCAATGTCCACATCATTGAAACCGCAGAACTGAACACCTACGACGTACTTGTTTCCGACTACGTCGTGTTCACGAAGTCAACCTTGCCCGACGTGGAGGCATCCAAGTGAAGAACCCTCGCGACGTCATTATCAAGCCGGTTGTAAGTGAAAAGAGTTACGGGCTTCTCGAAAAGAACGTCTACACGTTCGTTGTTCACCCCGATTCTTCCAAGCCTGAAATCCATGATGCCATTGAATCGATCTTCGGCGTCAAGGTCCTGAAGGTGAACACGCTCAACCGCAACGGCAAGCGCAAGCGAAACCGTCGTAATGGCACCTTCGGTCAGCAAGCTGGCCAGAAGCGCGCCTTTGTCACTCTCGCCGCTGGCGACCGCATCGAATTGTTCGAGGGGTAAGCAACCATGGCACTCCGTAAGCGCAAGCCCACGAGCCCCGGTCGTCGATTCCAGACGGTCTCGGATTTCGCCGAGATCACGAAGGACAAGCCCGAGCGTTCACTCCTTGTTCCCAAGCACCGCACAGGTGGTCGTAATAGTTACGGTCGCAAGACCGCTCGTCATAAGGGTGGCGGTCACAAGCAGCGTTACCGTCTTGTCGACTTCCGTCGCATCAAAGATGGCGTTCCTGCCACCGTTGCGGCAATCGAATACGACCCCAACCGCACATGCCGGATTGCGTTGCTCCATTACCACGATGGTGCGAAGGCCTACATCCTTGCTCCAAAGGGTGTGCAGGTTGGCGACATCTTGCACAGCGGTCAGGGTTCTGACATTCGTCCCGGTAATGCACTTCCGTTGCGTTACATCCCGGTCGGTACCGTTGTTCACAACGTCGAGCTCAAGCCAGCGGGTGGCGGCAAGATGGGTCGCAGCGCCGGTACCGCCGTTCAGCTCGTTGCGAAGGAAGGCGATTACGCCACCCTTCGTCTTCCGAGCACGGAAATGCGTCGAGTTCCGATCGACTGCCGCGCCACTGTCGGCGAGGTTGGCAACTCTGAACACGAACTCATCAAGATCGGTAAGGCCGGCCGTAACCGCTGGAAGGGCGTTAAGCCTCAGACCCGCGGTGTGGCAATGAACCCCGTCGACCATCCTCACGGTGGTGGCGAGGGCAAGACCTCCGGTGGTCGTCATCCCGTTTCGCCTTGGGGTAAGTCCGAAGGTCGAACCCGTGACAAGACCAAGCCGTCCCAGAAGCTCATCGTCCGCCGGCGCCGCACACGCGGCTCACGGCGATAGGAGAGGTCGACAATGCCTCGTAGTCTCAAAAAGGGTCCGTTCGTCGACGACCACTTGCTCAAAAAGGTCGATGACCTCAATGCGCAAGATGAAAAAAAGGTCATCAAGACCTGGTCGCGTCGTTCCACGATCATCCCCGAAATGGTTGGTCACACCATCGCAGTGCACGACGGTCGCAAGCATGTGCCCGTCTATGTCACTGAATCGATGGTCGGTCACAAACTCGGTGAGTTCGCCCCCACTCGTACGTTCAGGTTCCACGCTGGGCAAGAGAAGAAGGGACGCCGCTAATGGCCTTTGGTGCGAAGACCAATGAGCGACCGGGTGTCCGTTCCCAGGTCAAGCATGTCCGTTCGTCGGCATACAAGGCACGAGAGATTCTCAATCTCATCCGTGGCCTTCCCGTCGCTCGTGCCCTCGAGGTTCTCGAGCTTGCTGAGCGCGATATTGCCCGAATAATTCTGAAGTGTCTCGAGTCGGCAATCGCTAATGCCGAGCACAACAACCAGATCCCCGCCGACGAATTATTCGTAGCGGCTTGTTTTGCCGATGAGGGCTCCACGCTTAAGCGCTGGCGCCCCCGTGCCCGTGGCCGCGCAACACGAATTCGTAAGCGCACCTGTCACATCACCATCATCGTGGGCCGCTTGTCGGCTGTGGATCTTGAAACACAGCGTGCTCGCGAATCCGCCAGCGGTCGTGTTTCGGGTGGTCGTGCTGCTGCTGACGCTCGTCGTGAACGTGTTGCTCGCAGCCGTTCAGAAAAAGCTGAACGCAAGGCTGAAGCAGATGATCACGATCACGACCATGATCACGAGGATGAGGTCGCAGAGATCGTCACGGGCACTGCCGATACCGCAGTGGCCAAGGTTGAAGTTGCTGATGCCGAAGTTGCCGACGCCGAGGCTGTTGAGGTCGAGGTCGAAGTTGCCGACGCCGAAGTTGCCGACGCCGAAGACGCAGGGAAGGATAACTGATGGGCCAGAAGGTCAACCCTTACGGGTTCCGCCTCGGCGTAACCACCGACTGGAAGTCGCGTTGGTTCGCCGATCGTCGCGAGTACTCCGACAATCTCATTCAGGATTGGAAGATTCGCGACTACATGATGACGCAGCTTCCGCATGCTGCCATCAGCCGTATCGAGATCGAGCGCACTCGCGATCGACTTCGTGTCGACGTGCACACCGCACGTCCGGGCATCGTGATTGGTCGTCGTGGCGCCGAAGCCGATCGTCTTCGCGCTGGGCTCACGAAGATCTCTGGCAACAACAAGATTCAGCTCAATATCCAAGAAATCAAGCAGCCCGAACTTGACGCTGCGCTCATCGCCCAGGGTGTTGCCGATCAGCTGACTGGTCGTGTGGCATTTCGTCGGGCAATGAAGCGTGCGGTGCAGAACGCACAAAAGGCTGGCGCTCTTGGTATCCGAGTGCAGTGTTCGGGTCGTCTCGGCGGTGCCGAAATGAGCCGTACCGAGTGGTATCACGAAGGTCGTGTGCCGTTGCATACACTTCGGGCCGATATCGATTACGGATTCCGCGAAGCCAAGACGACCTATGGTCGCATTGGCGTGAAGGTGTGGATCTACAAGGGCGACATCCTTCCGTACAAGAGTGTCCTCGACGATAAGGCCACCCGTGAAGCAGCGATGGCTGTTGGAGAAACCACTGGTGAGCCACGTCCTCGCAAGGTTGTTTCTTCCGCTGCCGGCCGCAAGCGCGATGCCGAAACCGAAGCAGCCGATGAAATCGAATCAACTCCGTTGGTGAAGGAAGCCGATCCCGAACTCGAGCGTCTTCTCGCCGAGGAAGAGGAGATCGAGCGTTCAACTCGTCAGCACCACGAGACTCCGCATTTCCGTCCCGGGGATGGTGACTGAACATGTTGATGCCCAAGAAGGTCAAGCACCGTAAGCAACAGCGCGGTCGTATGAAGGGTCAGTCCAAGGGTGGAACTGAAGTCACCTTTGGTGATTACGGCATCCAAGCTCTTGAACCAGGTTGGATCACCGCCCGTCAGATCGAAGCTGCTCGTATTGCGATGACTCGTCACATCAAGCGTGGTGGAAAAGTCTGGATCAACGTGTTTCCAGACAAGCCCGTCACACAAAAGCCGGCGGAAACCCGCATGGGTTCCGGCAAGGGCAACCCTGAGCATTGGGTTGCTGTTGTAAAGCCAGGCCGCGTGATGTTCGAACTTTCCTATAACGATCCCGAAGTTGCGCGTGCCGCAATCAACCGGGCCATTCAGAAGCTGCCCATCAAGGCACGCTTTGTCGCTCGAGAGGAGTCATTCTGATGGCGAAAACCACCGAATTGCTCCGTGATGTTGCCGATACCGAACTGCTTGAGCAGCTTGCATCGGCCAAGGAAGAGTTGTTCAACCTTCGCTTCCAACACGTCACTGGTCAGCTCGACAACACCGCTCGTCTCGGGTTGGTACGCAAGCAGGTTGCGCGTCTCAACACCGAAATGCGCGACCGTGAAATCGCGGCAGCCGAAGCGCTGTCGAACAATGAGGAGAACGACTGATGGCTGAGGAAACTACGGCCACTGAGCGTGCCAACCCGCGGAAGGTGCGCGAGGGTACGGTCGTTTCGACATCGATGGATAAAACTGCCGTCGTTGCCGTGACCGATCGTGTGCGTCACCCCCGCTATAACAAAACCGTTCAGCGCACCAACAAGCTCTATGTCCACGACGCAACCAACGATCTCAATGTTGGCGACCGCGTTCGTGTGCAAGAGACACGCCCGCTTTCAAAGCTCAAGCGCTGGCGTGTTCTCGATGTTCTGGAGCGTGCACGATGATTCAGCAGGAATCCCGACTTCGAGTCGCCGACAACAGTGGGGCAAAGGAAGTTCTTTGCATCAAGGTTCTTGGTGGCACCCGTCGTCGCTACGCCTCGATTGGCGACATCTTTGTCGCTACGGTCAAGGACGCGATCCCCGGCGCAGGCGTGAAGAAAGGCGACGTTGTCAAGTGCGTCGTCGTTCGCGTCAAGAAAGAAAAGCGTCGTCCAGACGGTTCGTACATCAGGTTCGACGAGAACGCTGCCGTTCTTATCGATGACAACATGCAGCCGCGTGGCACTCGCATCTTCGGCCCAGTTGGTCGCGAGTTGCGTGACAAGAAGTTCATGCGCATCGTCTCGCTTGCCCCGGAGGTGTTGTGATGAAGATCCGCAAAGGCGACCGTGTTCAGGTGCTGTCCGGTAAGGACCGTGGCAAGACCGGCACCGTCACACGATCACTCCCCGAACGGGGAAAGGTCATCGTCGACGGCGTCAACATTGCCAAGAAGCATCAGAAGCCAACAAGCCAGACCAACACTGGCGGCATCATCGACAAGGAAATGCCGATTCCGGCCTCCAACGTTGCCATCATCTGCAACTCATGTGGAAAGCCGACACGTATCGGTTACCGCTTCGAGCCCGATGGCACCAAGGTCCGGGTTTGCCGCAAGTGCGAAGGAGACCTCGCATGAGCACTGCAACTATTTCGACCCCTCGTCTCAAGGCCCGCTACAACGACGAGATCCGTGGCCAACTTAAGGACACGCTTGAACTCGGCAACATCATGCAGGTGCCACGTTTCGAAAAGATCGTGATCAACTCTGGTGTTGGCAAGGCACTTGCCCAGTCCTCGCTTATCGAAGGCGCTGTGCGCGACCTCGAACGCATCACTGGTCAAAAGGTCATCATCACCAAGGCGAAGAAGTCTGTTGCTGCGTTCAAACTTCGTGAAGGCAACGCCATTGGCGTGAAAGTCACTCTTCGTGGCGATCGCATGTGGGAGTTCTTCGATCGGCTTATCAGCCTGGCGATTCCTCGTATCCGAGACTTCCGTGGACTTTCACCGAAGTCGTTCGACGGACACGGCAATTACACCTTCGGTCTTCCGGAACAACTCATGTTCCCGGAAATCGAATACGACAAGATCGATGTCCCTCGCGGCTTCGATATCACAATCGTCACGACGGCACATACCAATGCTGAGGGCAAGGCGCTCCTCGATGCATTTGGTTTCCCGTTCAAGCGTGAGGGGCAGCAGTAATGGCAAAGAAAGCGCTCGTTAACAAGCAGCGCAAGACCCCGAAGTTCAAGGTGCGCGGTTACACCCGCTGTCAGCGCTGTGGACGTCCTCGTGCGGTCTATCGCAAGTTCCTTTTGTGCCGGATCTGTCTGCGTGAGCTTGCTCACGCCGGCGAGATTCCCGGTCTCAAAAAGGCCAGCTGGTGAGGGGAGACGAACAATGACAATGACTGATCCCATCGCCGACATGCTCACTCGTATCCGTAACGCGAACACCGCGATGCACGACGAAGTACGCATGCCCTCTTCAAAGGTCAAGGAAACTCTCGCACAACTCCTTCTGAAAGAGGGATACATCGAGAGTTTCACCATCACTGACGATCCGGGTCGCCCGGGCCGTGTTCTGACGGTGACCATGAAATACTCCGCCGAGCGCAAGCGCGTGATCTCCGGGATCAAGCGCATCTCGAAGCCCGGCCTCCGCGTGTATGTCAAGTCCGACAAGATCCCTCGTGTTCTTGGCGGTCTCGGTGTCGCTGTCCTATCCACTAGCCAGGGTCTTATGACCGACCGTGAAGCGCGCAAGCGTCACACGGGCGGCGAGATTCTTTGCTTCGTCTGGTAAAGGGCTGACATGTCACGAGTAGGACGCGCTCCTATCAATTTGCCCGCCGGAGTTGAAGTTTCAATCTCTGGTTCGCATATCTCCGTCAAGGGCTCAAGGGGAACGCTTGAACGCGATATTCCTGGCGAGATCACTGTTCGCCAGGAAGGTTCGGAACTGCTTGTCGAGCGTCCGAACGACGAACGCCATAACCGTGCGTTACACGGTCTTGTTCGCTCGCTGGTCAACAACATGGTGATCGGCGTCAACGATGGTTTCGTAAAGGAACTTGAAATCATCGGCGTTGGTTACCGCGCAATCCCGAAGGGTGACACCACCCTCGAGCTTGCTCTTGGTTTCAGCCATCCCGTGAGTGTGAACGCTCCCGCCGGCATTACCTTTGAAGTTCCGATCCCCACCCAGATTTTGGTGAAGGGTACCGATAAGGAAACTGTTGGTCAGGTTGCTGCGGACATTCGCTCCATTCGTAAGCCCGAGCCTTATAAGGGCAAGGGTGTCCGGTACAAGGGCGAGTTCGTTGCCCGCAAGGCCGGCAAGGCAGGTAAGTAGACATGACTGACAAGGCACAGAAAAAGCGTGATGCACGGATTCGTCGTCATCGTCGAGTTCGCAAGCAGGTTCGAGGAACCGATGCGCGTCCTCGTCTCGCGGTGTATCGGTCAAACCGACACATCAGCGCACAGGTGATTGACGACGTCAATGGCCGAACCATCGCGGCCGCATCCTCGATCGAGACAGGTGTTGCCACTGACGGCACCAGCAACGCCAAGGCCGCTGTTGCGGTTGGCAAGCTTCTCGCCGAGCGTGCGAAGGCTGTCGGCGTGGAGAAAGTGGTTTTCGATCGCGGTGGATTCCTTTACCACGGTCGTGTGGCTGCTGTCGCCGACGCCGCCCGAGAAGCAGGACTGGAGTTCTGATGGCCATCAATGCAGACGCCCTCGCCCTTCGCGAGTCGCGTGTCATCAACATCAACCGAGTCGCAAAGGTCGTCAAGGGCGGTCGTCGATTCTCGTTCACCGCACTTGTGGTGATCGGTGACGGCGCCGGCCACGTTGGCCTCGGTTACGGCAAAGCCAAGGAAGTCCCGTTGGCAATCCAGAAGGGCACTGAAGAAGCTCGCAAGAACTTGTTCAAGGTGCCGTTGGCGGGATCAACCGTGACCCATCCCATCGTTGGTCGCATGGGTGCAGGACGCGTGCTTATTCAGCCCGCCGCTCCTGGTACTGGTGTGATCGCTGGGGGTGCTGCTCGCGCCATTCTTGAAGAGGCCGGCATTCACGACGTTCTTTGTAAGTCACTTGGATCCTCGAACCACATCAACGTGGCTCGTGCAACCATTGCTGGCTTACAAGAACTCAAAGACCCGAACGAGGTCGCTCGACTTCGTGGACTTGCTCCTGAAGAGTTCGTTCCGAAGGGCATGCTTGCTGCGTTCCGAGAATCAGAACGCGGACCACACATCCCTGATGAGGTCGCATAATGGCTGAGCTCAAGGTCACCCAGATCAAGTCATCAATCGGTACTAAGCCCAAGCACCGCGGAACACTTCGCGCTCTTGGTCTTCGCCGTATTGGCATGACCAACACCCTTCCCGATCGTCCCGAGATACGCGGCATGCTTGCACGTGTTCCGCATCTTGTGACGGTTGAAGAGGTCGAGTCCGGCTCGACCGGTAAGTGAGGACATCGTGAAGATTCATGATCTCAAGCCCGCCGAGGGCTCCAACCGTCGCCGCAAGCGCGTCGGTCGCGGTATCGGCGGCAAGGGCGGCAAGACCGCAGGCCGTGGCACCAAAGGCCAAAAGGCCCGTACCACTATCCCCGCTCGTTTCGAAGGTGGTCAGAATCCGCTGCATACGCGTGTGCCGAAGCTTCGCGGTTTCAATAACCCCTTCCGAGTTGCGTACCAGGCCATCAACCTCGATGCCATCAATGATTCCGGTCTCGATTCGGTCGACCCAGTGTCTTTGCTGTCCAAGGGTCTCGTTGGCAAGGGTTCATTTGTCAAGGTGCTCGGCCGTGGAAAGATCACTCGTGCGGTCACCGTCCGTGCCCACGGCTTTTCCAAGTCTGCCGAAACTGCTATTACCGCAGCCGGTGGCACTATTGAGGTCCTGCCCCTCCCGTGGGGCGACCGTCGTCCTCCCGCTAAGGGCAGCCAGTTCACCAACCGCTGAGTAATCGCGGACCTAACAGTCTGCGGTAGGAGTGATCAAGGTGCTCACCAACCTGAAGAACATCTTCAAGGTCGAAGATCTTCGTAATAAGGTCTTTTTCACAGTGGCGATGATTGCTCTGTACCGACTTGGCGCGCATTTACCTGTGCCCGGTATCGACCTCAACGCGCTCCAACAGTTGAAGCAACAGGCCGATCAGGGCGGCGTTCTCGCGTTCCTGAGACTGTTCTCTGGTGGCGGTCTTACCAACTTTGCCATCTTTGCGCTCGGCATTATGCCGTACATCACTGCATCGATCATGATGCAGATCCTTGGCGTCGTTATTCCGAAACTTGAGCAATGGCAGAACGAAGGTGCCGTTGGTCAACGCAAGATCACGCAGTGGACCCGTTACGTCACTATTGGTATTGCCATTTTGCAGTCCACTGGAATGGCCTACTTGTTTCATAACGGTGGTGGCGGTCTGACGAATAGCAATAGCACTCCCCTCGATCTGATTCCTGATTTCACCGTTGGCCGAGTATCGCTTGTGGTGCTTACGCTCACTACTGGTACGGCACTTCTTATGTGGATGGGCGAACTTATTACCCAGCGCGGTATTGGCAACGGCATGTCGTTGCTCATCTTTGCGTCGATTGTGTCGTTGCTTCCCAGCCAGATGGCCACCATTAACGCCAATGGCGGTTGGATTGCGGTGGCACTGGTACTTGCTGGTTATGCCGGCATCACTGTTGCCATCGTATTTATTGAGCAAGGACAGCGCCGTATTCCGGTGCAGTTCGCCAAACGGGTTGTTGGGCGCCGCCAATATGGCGGGCAAAGCACCTATATTCCGCTGAAGGTCAACCAGTCCGGCGTTATCCCAATCATTTTTGCGTCCTCGGTGCTCTACCTTCCACAGCTTCTCAGCTTTGTTCTTCCCGCCGATGGTTGGGGGAGGACACTGCAAGATTGGGTGAACTCCAACCTTGTGCAACCCACCGCCCCGATCCACATGATCGTCTTTGGTCTGCTCATCGTTGGTTTTGCCTATTTCTACACTGCCATTACGTTCGATCCGGTGAAACAAGCCGATCAGTTGCGTAAGCAAGGTGGCTTCATTCCTGGTATCCGTCCCGGTCCGCAGACCGAGCGCTACTTGGCCAAGGTGCTGTCCCGAATCACTCTGCCCGGGGCCTTGTTTATCGCTGCGGTTGCTCTGGTGCCGTCATTCATTCTTACCTCTTATCTCCCTGGTACGCAGGTGTCGTTCACTGGTATTTCAATCCTCATTGCCGTTGGCGTGGCGCTTGAAACCATGAAGCAGATCGATAGCCAGTTGATGATGCGGAACTATGAAGGATTCCTGAAGTAATGCTGGCCCGACTCGTCATCTTCGGACGACAGGGCGCAGGCAAGGGAACCCAGTCCGCTCGTCTTTCGCAGCACTACCGAGTACCGCATATCTCTACCGGAGACATGCTGCGCGCCGCGGTTGCCGCGGGCACGCCACTTGGCATCGAGGCTAAAGCGGTTATGGATGGCGGCGGATTGGTTTCCGACGAAATCATTCTTGGTGTTGTTGCCGAACGTTTTGCTGAAGCTGATGTGCAAGCAAGCGGTTTCTTACTTGATGGTTTCCCTCGCACAGTGGTGCAAGCCCAGGGAATGTCGAAGTTCGCAACCATCGATGTCGCAATCGATCTTATTGTTCCCGAAGACCTTGTTCTCGAGCGCATTTCATCACGCCGCGTATGTGCAAACTGCGGCGCTATTTATTCCGTCGCGGCACCGCCGGCCGATGGCTGGAAATGCGATAAGTGCGGTGGCGAAGTTGAACAACGCACCGACGACACACCAGAGGCAATCCAAAAACGTCTTTCTGCGTACAACACAGAGACACAACCGACCATTGATTTCTATGAAAACACAGGAATTCTTGTGCATGTCGATGGCCTCGGTTCTCCCGACGAAGTTGGCGTTCGGCTCATTGCTGCAATCGACGCTCGACTCGGACGCTAAGCGCATCGCGCAACGTAACGGCGAGGCGAGACGGAATGAAAGCTCGTTCAAAAAAAGAGTTGCAACACATGCGCGCAGCAGGCCGTGTCGTTGCTGAAATGCACGAAGCAATTCGCGCCGCAATTATTCCTGGAGTTACCACTGGCGAACTCGATCGCATTGGTCGTGCTGTCATTGAACGTCGGGGGGCAACCTCGAACTTTCTCGGTTATCACGGTTTCCCCGCGGTGATCTGTGCATCGCCCAATGACGTCATCGTCCATGGCATCCCGGGCGAGATTGTTTTGAACGAGGGGGACATCATTTCGGTCGACTGCGGAGCGGTGGTGAGCGGTTGGCATGGTGATGCCGCGTTTACTGCTGGGGTGGGCGAGATCAGCGTTGAGGCGGCCCGGCTCATTGAAGTCACCGAGGCGTCACTGGCGGCGGGTATCGCCGCAATGGTCGAGGGGAACACGCTCGGCGATATCGGTGCAGCAGTCCAAGGAGTTGTCGAGGCCGCTGGTTTTTCGGTGGTTCGCGACTATGTGGGACATGGCATCGGGCGAAAGATGCATGAATCGCCTGAAGTCCCCAACTTTGGCCAGCCTGGTAGGGGAGGAAAACTCAAAACTGGTATGACGCTGGCGGTGGAACCCATGGTGACCATTGGCGAAGCCGAGACATTCCTCACTGAAGACGGTTGGACGGTGCTTTCGGCTGACGGTTCGTGGGCCGCTCATGTGGAGCACACCATCGCTATTGGCCCTGATGGGCCAGAGATTCTGACCCGCCTGTGAGGGGCGGGAAACCTACTCCCTTTGGGCCCCGAAACTCAGCATTTGGACTCTGGGGCCGGGACCGGTAAGGTCTCAAGTCCGCCCTCGCTTGGGTTCCCGCGTTTGCGCAGTCCTGAGCAGGGGTTTTCTGATCCGAAACACAGGAGACATTGTTCTGGCGAAGCCAAAAGAAGACGCGATCGTTCTGGAAGGAACGGTAACTGAGCCACTGCCGAACGCAATGTTCCGCGTGGAACTCGAAAACGGCCACAAAGTACTGGCCCATATTTCCGGAAAAATGCGTATGCATTACATCCGCATTCTCCCCGGTGATCGCGTCCAAGTTGAGTTGACGCCCTATGACCTCACCCGTGGTCGTATCACTTATCGGTACAAGTAAGACCCACCGATACCCAGTAACCGCAACACGCAAGACGTAACAAAGCACAGCAACACCGCAACTGAACACAAGCGAGCGTTCGATCAGAAGGATCGAACCCATCGAAGGAAGCGTGGGTCGCAAGACCAACAACCCGCTTCGATGTTCCTGGGAAACCAGGCGAAAGGAACAAACGCAGTGAAAGTACGCCCAAGCGTCAAGAAGATCTGTGAGAAGTGCAAAGTGATTCGCCGCCATGGTCGCGTGCGAGTCATTTGTGAGAACCCTCGCCATAAGCAAAGGCAGGGCTGATTCATGGCACGTATCGCCGGTGTTGATATCCCCCGCGAAAAGCGGTTGGAAATCAGCCTTACCTATATTTTCGGAATTGGCCGCACGCTCTCAAAGCAGATCTGCGATGCCACCGAAATTAACCCAAATACCCGCGTTCGCGATCTCACCGATGAAGAGGTCAACAAGATTCGTGGCTACATCGATGCCAGTCTGAAGGTTGAGGGCGACCTTCGTCGCGACGTCGACCAAGACATCCGTCGCAAAATGGAGATTGGCTGTTATCAAGGTTTGCGTCATCGTCGCGGTCTCCCCGTACGCGGTCAGCGCACGCACACCAACGCACGTACGCGCAAGGGTCCCAAGAAGACCGTTGCTGGCAAGAAGAAGGTGGCCCGCTAATGGCAAAGCCGCAGAGCGGTGGCCGTCGGCCCCGCAAGAAGGAACGAAAGAACGTCACTCACGGTGTCGTTCACATCAAGAGTTCGTTCAACAACACCATCGTCAGTATTTCTGACCAGGACGGCAATGTGCTGACGTGGGCCTCAGCTGGCAACGTCGGTTTTAAGGGTTCACGTAAGTCCACCCCGTTCGCTGCACAAATGGCTGCAGAGCAGTGCGCCAAGCATGCGATGGAACACGGCGTCCGCAAGGTCGACGTGTTAGTCAAGGGCCCAGGTTCGGGTCGTGAAACCGCTATCCGCAGCATCCAAAATGCGGGCATCGAAGTGACAGGTATCAAAGACGTCACTCCGGTTCCTCATAACGGTTGTCGTTTGCCCAAGCGTCGGAGGGTCTGAGTATGTCTCGTTATACCGGCCCAAAGGCACGTGTCTCGCGTCGTCTTGGCGTCAATATTTTCGGCACTAAGGGTGAAACTGTTGCCCTTGAAAAGCGTCCGTACCCCCCGGGTGAGCACGGCCGTACTCGTCGGCGTGGCAACCCAAGCGAGTACTTGCTTCAGATGCAAGAGAAGCAGAAGGCTCGCTTCAGCTACGGCCTGTCGGAACGCCAGTTCCGCAACCTTTATGAAGAGGCCAACCGTCGCGAAGGTGTGACGGGCGAGAACATGCTCCGCTTCCTCGAGTTGCGTCTCGACAACGTGGTGTACCGATCTGGATGGGCAGCAACCCGTCCGCAGGCCCGTCAATTTGTGGGTCACGGTCACATCAACGTCAACGGCAAGCGCGTTGACATCCCCAGCTATCGCGTGCGCAAGGGCGACATCATCACCCTTCGCGATAAGACACGTGAACTGGTCGTCATCCAGTGGAACCGCGAGGTTCTCGATCGCAAGCCTCCGGCATGGCTCGAGTCTGGCGATGGTGGCTTCAGTACCACTGTCCTCGCTACACCAATGCGAGACCAGATCGACGTGCCAGTGCGCGAGCAACTCATTGTTGAGCTCTATTCCAAGTAAGACCCATGGGCCGGGCCATCCCCGCCTTTGTTGAATTTCACGAAATCGAACGTACGGATCCGAGGTAGGAACATATGCTGGTTATGCAGCGACCGAAGGTTGAAGCACTTGGCGAAGCCGAAGGCAATCGTCAACTGTTTGCGGTGGGACCGCTCGAGCCTGGCTTTGGCCACACGCTCGGCAACTCATTACGCCGAACCCTTCTTTCATCAATCCCCGGCGCAGCCGTCACTCAGGTGCGGTTCGACGAGGCACTTCATGAATTCGACACGATTAAGGGTGTTACCGAAGATGTCACCGACATCATCTTGAACCTCAAGGACCTCGTCCTTCTGGTGCATGGTGATGAAGCAGTGACGCTTCGCATCGATGTCAAAGGCCCAGCGGTCATCACCGCTGGCGACATCAGCGTCAGTTCCGATGTCGAGATCCTTAACCCGGATCTTCATATCGCAACAGTGAACGAGTCAGGCCGTTTGGCCGTCGACGTCACTGTTGAGCGTGGACGCGGTTATGTCTCAGCCGATCGCAACAAGTCGACCAACACCATTGGTGTTATTCCGGTCGACTCGATCTTCTCGCCGGTGCGTCGTGTCACCTTCGCGGTGGAGCCCACCCGTGTTGAACAGTCGACCGAGTTCGATCGTCTTGTTCTCGACATCGAAACTGATGGTTCGATTACCGCTCGTGAGGCGATCGCCTCCGCCGGTGCAACCCTTCAGGCTCTTGTCACCCTCGTAGCGGAAATGAGCGACGAGCCACAAGGCCTTGAGCTCGGAGAGGTCAGCATTACTCATGTTGGCTCACCCGATCTCGACCTTCCCATCGAGGACCTCGATCTTTCCGAGCGTCCCCGTAACTGCCTCAAGCGTGCGCAGGTCAATACTGTTGGCGAATTGCTCCTCAAGTCAGAGGACGATCTTCTTGCGGTGACCAACTTCGGTCAGAAGTCGCTCGACGAGGTCCTTGAAAAACTCAACGAGCGCGGTATGTCGCTCAAACACCGGGACTGATCCACCATGCCTGCAACCCCAACAAAATCAAAACGCTTCGGTGGCAGTGCATCGCACCAGAGGCTCATGATGGCGAACCTCGCTGCGTCATTGTTCGCGGCCGAAGGCATCGTCACGACAGAGGCGAAGGCGAAGGCTCTTCGTCCCATCGCTGAGAAACTCATCACCAAGGCCAAGAAGGGTGGCGTTCATCGCCATCGTCAGGTCGTGGCATACATGGGCGATAAGGAAATGACTTCCAAGCTGTTTGATGACATCGCACCTCGTTACGAGAGCCGCCCAGGTGGTTACACCCGCATCCTTAAGTTGGGTCCGCGCCAGGGTGACAACGCGTCGATGGCGCGTATCGAACTGGTCTGATCTTTCGACGTGCTTCCTCGTACGTCTTTGAGTCTTGTTTCGGCCGACCAGCAATGGTCGGCCGATTCGCGTTCCGATGCTGGTCTCGAGCCGCAAACTGAATGTGACACTGAAAAGGAAACAGTTTTCGTTCCTGTACCGGCGGCCGGATTTACGCGCATCATGATGACGCTCGCTTACGACGGTTCCAAGTTTCGCGGCATGGCAGAAAACCCCAACGTTGTCACGGTGGTGGGAACACTGCGCGAAGTGCTTGAACGAGCGGTTGGTCACCCCGTCGCCATAGCGATGGCCGGTCGCACCGATGCTGGTGTCCATGCGTGGGGTCAAGTGATTTCCTTCGATGTCGATACTGATCTCGTCGGTTCAGGTCGGGCGGTGCCCTCCGCTCTCACTCGAGCGGTTAATCGTTACTGCGTTCCATCAATCGTGGCTCGAGATGCACAACTGGCTTCACCTGAATTCGACGCTCGTTTTTCGGCGAAGACTCGGCGGTATCGGTACACGATTGTGAACCGCCCAATACCCGATCCATTTTTGGCGGCCACCACATGGTGGGTGCCCCACGAACTCGACCTTGGAGCACTGCGTCTCGGATGCGATGCCCTTTATGGACTTCATAACTTCTCCTCGTTCTGCCGCCGGCCGAAGCCGGCACGAAGTGTTGCCGTGGAGCCTTCGTTGCTGCGAAGGGTCCACGATTTGTCTTGGCAGCAACTGGACGATGGGATTCTTCGGTTCGAAATCGGGGCTTCATCGTTTTGCCATCAGATGGTGAGATCCATTGTGGGCACTTTGGTGGATATGGGCCGAGGTCGCCGCAAGCCAGGGGAGATGGCCGGGATTATTCGGGCCCAAGACCGGTCGCTGGCCAGTGTGCTGGCCCCGCCTCAAGGCCTGTGTCTCTGGGAGGTTGGGTACGAATAGGCACCCTCCGCCGAGAGTCCTATGAGAGTCCTATTTCGGCGAGTTGCCCGGGTTCGGGCGATCACCGTAGGCTCTCTCCTCCGCACCGGTGTGCAGTCTCGCTGCCGCCTCTCGTGCTTTCATTCGTAACCCACCTTCGGGTGGACCCAAGCAGAAGGGCTGCGCCGTGCGCACCTACACCCCAAAAGCTAGTGAGATCCATCGCTCGTGGTTTGTTGTCGACGCAGAGGGCATGGTCCTCGGTCGTCTCGCCACCGAGGTTGCAACCATTCTTCGTGGCAAGCACAAGCCCACGTTCACACCACATATGGACACCGGCGATCATGTCATCGTGATCAACGCCGACAAGGTCGTGCTTACATCGAACAAGGGCGAGAAGACTCAGGTGCATCGTCACTCCGGTTATCCCGGTGGTCTTCGTTCACAAACCTACGGTTCGTTGCTTGCAACAAAGCCGCAAGAAGGTGTGCGTCGCGCTGTGCGAGGCATGCTGCCGAAGAACCGTCTTGGTCGCCAGATGATCAAGAAACTCAAGGTCTACGCCGGTCCCGTGCACCCGCACGTTGCGCAGGATCCGCAGACGATCGAATTCGCCCACGCCAAGGCTCGCTGAGCGTCAAGGACTAAGGAACAAAATGTCGAAGCCCCTCATTCAAACAACCGGCCGCCGCAAGCGTGCAGTTGCGCGTGTATCGGTGCGTCCCGGTTCGGGAACCATCACCGTCAACAAACGTCCCGTTGCCGACTACTTCCCGTCAGAAACTCACCGCATGATTCTCACCGAACCGTTGCGCCTTACCAGCACCGATGAGCTCTATGACGTTTCATGCAATATCGATGGTGGCGGTGTGTCCGGTCAGGCCGGCGCACTTCGGCACGGCATCGCCCGTGCACTTATTGCACTCGATCCCGAACTCCGCGCTGAACTGAAGCGTGCCGGATTCCTCACTCGAGATGACCGTAAGAAGGAATCGAAGAAGTACGGCCTTAAGAAGGCCCGTAAGGCTCCTCAGTACTCGAAGCGCTGATTTCTCGGTCACGTCGTGGCCACAGTTCTTCTCGACGACGTGCGTTCTCTCAATAGGGGGCGCACGTCGTTGTTTTTTCTGGCTCTGTCTATTTTCTCTCTCTACTTGTTCTCTCAAGTTTCTCTCTGCACTTTCTCTCGCTCTACTTTCTTTCTTGACTTTCTTTCCTCACTCTCTCTTGGCGCTTGGAGGTGACCGCTCATGACATTGCGATTTGGAACAGATGGAGTGCGTGGGCCTGCCGACGAACTTACTGATGCGTTCGTTGTTGCGTTAGGCGAAGCGGCCGGGCGCGTCTTGGGTGTGGTTGGCGACTCGCGATTTGTCATTGGTCGCGACACCCGCGAATCGGGCGAACGCATTGAACGAGCGTTAGCTACTGGAGTTCAACGTGCCGGTCTCACTCCAACGACCATGGCTGTTGTTCCGACCCCCGCAGTAGCGTGGGTGTGCGCACAGCGGTCAATTCCCGGCGCAGTAATTTCGGCCTCGCATAACCCTTGGTCCGATAATGGCATCAAATTCTTTTCTGCTGGTGGCCAGAAATTGTCCGAGGAGGTTGAGGAACAACTGGAAGCGTTGATCGATGAACTTCTTGGCAGTGGTTCTGACCTAAACGCTTCTCCCGTTGTTGTTGAAACTGATGTTGTCGCTATCGATGGTTGGTGTGACGCTGTTGTTGCATCGGCGTCTCGGCCTGTTTCATCAATGCGGGTAGTGATCGATTGTGCCAATGGCGCATCGTCGAATGTTGCGTCTCGTATCTTGCGTGAACTCGGCGTCGATGTCGATGTACTGCATGCGACTCCGAATGGTCGCAACATCAACGAGGGTTGTGGTTCCACCCATCCCGAAGAGTTGCAGCGTCGTGTTCTTGAAACAGGTGCCCAACTTGGGTTGGCCTTCGACGGAGATGCCGATCGACTTCTTGCTGTGGATGAGAACGGTCAACTACTCGATGGCGATCAACTCATTGCACTTTTTGCTGCCGACCTTCATGGTCGCGGTGCGCTCGCTGCGAATCAGGTTGTTGTCACCGTGATGACCAATCTTGGATTTCGCATTGCCATGGCCAAACTTGGTATCGAAGTTATCGATACTGCGGTTGGCGATCGCTATGTTCTTGAAGCGCTTGAACGTACCGGGGCGTCACTTGGTGGCGAGCAGAGTGGCCACATTATTTTTTCCGATCTGGCGTCCACCGGCGATGGTGTGTTGTCGGGCGTGCAACTGCTTGCTCTCATGGCGCAGTCGGGTCGGCCGTTATCAGAGATGGCCAGTCAATCGATGACTCGTCTTCCTCAAGTTCTGCTGAACGTGAAGGTAGCCAATCGCCGATCGGATATCGCCCAGGTAATTGCATCGGATATTGCTGCGGTGGAGGCTGAACTTGGAGCGAGTGGTCGTGTTCTCATCCGTCCGAGCGGTACCGAACCACTTGTCCGAGTGATGGTGGAGGCCCTCAGCGCCGAACAGGCTCAGGAGTGCGCTCATCGTCTCGTTGCGGCTGTCCAACAGGCCTGCGCGGCCTAGGCTGGAGGCTCCATGTGCGGGATCATCGCCGTCGTCCGCCGACCGTCGCTTCGCCAGCCGCCCACCGCGGCCGACATTACTGACCGTCTCGAAGCGTCATCGCGCATTCTTGGAGCTATTTCTGATCTTTCGGTTGGCCTCGCCGATGCGTTAGCAACTGCAGCTGCCGAGGTTGCCGAAGCTGATCGCCTCTTGCGGGGAGTAGCTGGGGTTCGTTCGTTACTTGAACATTCCGGCCTGCGGATCGCCACTACAAATCTTATTGCCGGCATCGATGCGCAAGTAACGGAAATTGAAAAGCGTCTCGATGTCGATGCCGGTACTGATGCCACTGCCACTGCCACTGCCACTGCCGGTGCCGTCGTCGTTAGTAATGGTCGTGAGCTCGAGCGAGTCAATGCACAGGTCATTGCACTTAAAGACGCGGTCTGGTCGGTGCGGCGGGATCGACTTCGCGCGGTAGAAGGAGTCGCTTCACTTATTGGGGAAGCGACATCACCGGCGGCAGTCGCGGTTGGACTTTCCATCCATCAGGCCCTTTCTGCAATTGATCGCCTCGAAGTGCGAGGCCGTGACAGCGCTGGGGTGCATCTACTTGTTCGCCAACATGGCCTCGATCTCGTCTCGCCTGCTTTGCAAGCAGTGCTAGCGAATCGTGCTGCCGATTCGTTGTTTGGGTCTATGGCAGTGCGCACGCCCGAAGGTCATCTCTCGTTTGTCTATAAAGCGGCCGCTGAAATTGGGGAGTTGGGTGACAACACCCGCGCCATTCGAGCCGCCATGGTCAGCGACAGCCTTCTTGCCCAGGCCATGGCCTCGCCCGCTATTGAGGCTGTTGTACTTGGTCATACTCGCTGGGCAAGCGTAGGAATCATTAGCCAACCGAACGCTCACCCCTTGAATTCCGACGAGGTTGATCGCAATGGCGATACGGCCGCCTACGTCACTGCTGTTCTCAACGGTGATGTCGATAACTTCGCCGACCTGAAAGCCAGTGAAGCGCTTCGCATCGCCGACGAGATTACGACCGATGCAAAAGTCATTCCAACGCTGACATCGCGTGCGATGGCCGACGGCACTGGTGTCGTCGAAGCATTTCGTTCCACAGTGAACGAACTTGAAGGCTCGGTTGCGATCGCCGCGAGCGCCGCCGATTGTGCCGAAGATTTATTACTTGCCCTTCGGGGAAGTGGCCAGGCGTTGTACATCGGTGTTGCTGAGGACAGTTACATCGTTGCCTCAGAGCCTTACGGAGTTGTGGAAGAAACTTCCTCGTATTTACGACTCGATGGTGAGGTGCCGGCCGATCCTAGTAACCCTGCGAGCCGTGGCCAAGTTGTTCGACTGCATGGTGGGACCGCCGGGACGCTTGCTGGAATTGAACGTTGGACCTATGACGGCACCGTTCTTCCCGTGGATGATGGTGAACTTGCCGCCGCGCAGATCACAACCCGCGATATCGATCGTGGCGAATCTCCGCACTTTTTACTAAAAGAGATCGGCGAAGCGCCCGCGTCGTTCCGTAAAACTCTCCGTGGCAAATTGATTGAGATCGACGGACATCTCGATGTGGTGCTTGGCGAGGATGTTCTTTCCCCGGCCGTCCGTGCGGGTCTGGCGAACGGTTCAATCAATCGTGTGCTTGCTATTGGTCAAGGGACCGCTGCTGTCGCTGCTCGTTCTCTTACTGAAGGAATCGCAGCCTTCGCTCCTCGTTCACCGCTCACCGTGGAATCGGTTTTAGCGACAGAACTTAGTGGCTTCCACATGTCCGACGATATGGCAGACACGTTGGTGGTTGCGGTAAGTCAGTCCGGTACCACCACCGACACCAATCGCACCGTCGATCTGGTAAGTGCTCGTGGGGCACACGTTGTCGCCATCGTGAATCGACGAAACAGCGATCTCACCGATCGCTCCGATGGTGTGCTCTATACCTCCGACGGTCGCGATGTTGAAATGAGTGTTGCGTCGACGAAGGCGTTTTACGCGCAGATCGCTGCTTGTTTTTTGTTGGCGGCAGCAATCGCTGATGCTACCGGGCAAGTTGGTCCTGATCGCGCCGAGATCCTTGAAGGCCTCCAGTCATTGCCTGATGCACTTGAGCGAACTTTTTTGCTTCGTCCCGAAATCGCGGCTGCCGCTCAGAGTGTGGCCCCATCTCGTCGGAATTGGGCAATTGTCGGAAACGGCGCCAACCGCATCGCCGCCGAAGAAGTTCGTATCAAACTTTCTGAACTTTGTTACAAGGCCATCGCGTGTGATGGTACAGAGGACAAAAAGCACATCGATTTGTCTTCCGAACCGATGATCATTGTTTGTGCGGCGGGTCTGCAAGGATCAACTGCCGACGATGTGGCCAAGGAAGTCGCCATTTACCGAGCGCATAAAGCAGCACCGGTGGTGATCGCCTCTGAAGGCGAAGAGCGTTTCTCTGCCGCTCTCCATGTCATAGCGGTTCCGCAAGTACATCCTCGATTGGCGTTCGTATTGTCGGCCATGGTTGGGCACTTGTTTGGTTACGAAGCAGCCTTAGCGATTGATGCACAAGCCCGTCCGCTTCGAGAAGCACGCGCGGCAATTGACTCCGCTATCGCCAACGGGCTTTCCGGTGATGGTGAATCCCTGCTTCTTTCACTGCGTTCAACCCTCGCGGCGTTAGCCGCCCGGTTCTTCGATGGTCTCCGGTCTGGCGAGTACGATGGACACCTCGAAGCAAGTTCTGCCGTTCGTCTCGCCACCGTTTGGCGTTTCGCGCTTGGCACGGTTCCGCTTGAGGCGTACCAAGTGGAGTACGGCAAGGTTGGTACGCCTGGGGTAGTACTGGAAGATCTTGTTGTTGCACTAACAGAATGCATCGACGAACTCACTCGTCCAGTCGATGCAATTAAGCATCAAGCCAAGACTGTCACCGTGGGCATTTCGCGCAGTGACGAAACACTGATGCAAGTGCCGTTAGTGAAAGAAGTCTTGGCCGCCGGTTCATCACGAGATCGCCTCACGTATTCAACGCTGCGAACATTGGCTGCGCTCGAACCGTTAGTCGATGAGGTTCTTGGATTCACCCGTTATGCAATCGAAGGCCAGTTGGACCCGGGCGGTCGGGATGAAGCCAAGCTGGTTGTTATCGATCGCGGCGGTCTTGCTCGTGATCTTCCCAGTCGGACTACCAGCGATCCGCAACTGCGAGGAACCAAACGACTTGTTGCTGTTGAACATACGGTGTTGGTTGCCAAGGGTCGTAGCGATGGTCGCACTGTGGTGATTGTTCCTGAGATCAAAGATGGTGAACCTACGGGGCTTACGTTGTTGCACGTTCGTTTGAATGAGGATCTTTCGCTGCCTACATTGCGTTCGGTGCTGCAGGGCTATCGAAACCGGTACGCCGCCATAAAGCACGCCGTCACCGAGACAGAGCCAAACTTCCGTGACGATCTTCTTACCGATGTTCCCATCATCGAACTGATGACTGAGCCAGTGAATGCGCTCGCTGAACACTGGCAGTCGTGATCGGACCCAACTGATGATCGTTGGAATTGGAAACGATCTGGTTGACATTGAACGTTTTCGGGTCACACTTACTCGTCGTCCGGGTTTGATCGAACGACTTTTCACAGCAGCCGAGCGCGAGTATGCGCTTCGTCGAAACGATCCAACAGAACGTTTCGCAGTTCGGTTCGCGGCCAAAGAGGCTGTTCTCAAAGCAATGGGTGTTGGAATTGGTGCGGCAAATTGGCACGAGATTGAAATTGTCAGATCAGATGACGGACGTCCGTCGATTCAACTTTCTGGCCGCGCTGCCGACCTCGCTCAACGATGTGGTGTTTCCTCGTGGGAACTTTCGCTGAGTCATTCGGCAATCGTTGCCCAAGCATTTGTTATCGCCACGGGACTCCCGAAGGCCAGCGTTGAAATCGGGCCCGTGTTTGCAGATCCACTTCCGGCTGCCGGCGCGATCGATGGTGGGGGACTGGTGCCTATCGTGACCCCCGATGAAATGAACGCTATTGACCATGACGCAACAGAGAGCGTGGATGAACTCATCGCACGAGCCGGTGCCGCAGTTTCGCGAACTGCTATTCGCATGATGGGTGGTACCTATGGACGCCGTGTAGTGATTGTTGTTGGAAAAGGCAATAACGGCAACGACGGACGCGATGCCGCCCAACGATTACGCGCTAAAGGTGTGCGCGTGAAACTTATTGATGCTGCAACCGCCCCCGAAGTTTTGCCCGATGCTGACCTTGTCATTGACGCCGCATATGGAACCGGATTTAGCGGAACGTGGCCAGCGCCTGTTCCGCCACATGGCGCGTTCGTTCTCGCCGTCGACATTCCTTCTGGAGTTGACGGACTCACAGGTGTTGCCGATGGTGCCGTTATTGCCGCCGATGTCACGTTGTCATTCGCCGCCCTGAAGCCGGGGCTTGTTCTAAACGATGGGGCGAAGTGCAGCGGGGAACTCATCGTTGCTGATATTGGACTGGATACTCGTCGAGCAAACGCGCATCTTGTTGGCGCGGCAGTTGTTGCGTCGTGGATTCCCCGCAGTGCGGCTGATGCACACAAGTGGCAACGTGCCGTTTGGGTCGTTGCCGGTAGCCCCGGTATGGGTGGTGCGGCATCGTTGTGTTCGGCCGCGGCGGCGCGAACCGGCGCGGGCTATGTGCGGGTTTCTACTCCCGGTGGCGCCGCTGCCGATCTGCCAGTCGAAGTCGTGCGCACCGATCTACCGGCCCGTGACTGGGCGGGGGAGGTTGTTGACGGACTGGAGCGGTTCGGTTCGCTTGTCATCGGAAACGGACTTGGTATCGCGGCCGGGACGGCAACGCAGATTCGCCAAGTCATTGCTGCAGCGAGCGGTCGTGCACTCCCCACGGTTGTGGATGCCGACGGACTAACTGCACTTGGTCTCGAAGCCGCTCGGTTTGTTGGCCCCACCACTGTGCTCACTCCGCACGATGGAGAGTTTGCTCGCCTCACAGGCGAGCCTCCTGGCGCCAATCGCATTGCCTCAGCGCGAGATCTTGCCGCATCAACTGGCGCAGTCGTCTTATTGAAAGGTTCAACCACCGTTGTGGCCGCTCCCGATGGCAATGTGCTTGTATCCATTGCCGGCGATCGCCGTCTTGCTACCGCCGGTACCGGCGACGTGTTGGCCGGGATTATTGCTGCGTTGTTGGCCGGGGGAGTTGCTCCTTTCCACGCCGCGGCTGCTGGTGCATTCCTTCACGGAAGGGCCGGAGCCCTAGGCTGGTCAAACGGTCTGGTGGCTGGCGATCTCATCTCCCACCTTCCCGCCGTGATCGATTCGCTGATCGCTCTCCGTCCCTGAGCAGTCATTTTCGCTACTGCTACTACCAACACCACTACGCCTGCTACTACCAACACCACTACGCCTGCTACTACCAACACCACTACGCCTGCTACTAGCACTACCACCACCACTGCTACCACCCACGCCCGGAGGAAAGATGCTGCGAGAGTTGCCCGTACATGAGGTGATGTCGGCCGATGTGCTCACATTTTCCCCCGAAGACAACGTGATGGACGCCATGCGGACATTGCTTGTTCGTGATGTCGATGCCGCTCCCGTGGTTGGCGCTGATGGCGAAATCGTGGGCATGCTTTCCACCGCCGACCTCATTGTTGAAGAAGCCCGAGTTCACCTTCCCACCGTCATTTCGTTGCTGGGCGCTTATCTCGAGTTACCTTCATCAAAAAAGAAGTTCGATCAAGATATTGAAAAGGCGCTGGGCTCCACCGTTGGCGAAGTCATGAGCGGTCCGGCCCCTACGTTGGCCCCCGATGACACGGTCGAGTACGCCGCCACGATCATGCACGAAGAAGGTGCAGACCGTTTACCGGTGATTGATGCTGGTCGGCTCGTTGGCATCGTTGCTCGTGGCGATATTGTGCGCGCCATTGTGCGAGACATGGACGCCGCTGCGTCCGGAGCGGGCGAGTAGTTCACTATGCGCGCTGCACGCGCCGAGGTGGATCTCGGAGCGGTCGCCCACAATGTGGGAGTGCTGCGTGAACTTGTTGCGCCCGCGTTGGTGTGTGCTGTTGTCAAAGCTGATGGTTACGGCCATGGATCCATTGCCGTAAGTGAAGCCGTTCTCGATGCGGGCGCCGATTGGCTTGCCGTAGCGCTCGTCGAGGAAGCAGCCGTGCTCCGTAAAGCGGGCATTACAAAACCAATCCTTTTACTTTCGCAACCCCGCTTGGCCGATATGGCTGCCGCAGTTCGATTCGATCTACGTATCTGCATTACCTCCATGGTCGGTGCCGAGTTACTGGCCGCTGCCGCTCGGGATCAAGGGAAAATCGTGCTGGTCCACATGAAAGTTGATACCGGCATGAACCGCATTGGGGTTTCTCCCGCAGATGCCCTTGCGCTTGCATCCGATATTTGGCGGCGACCCGAGCTTCACCTTGAAGGCGTGTTCACTCATTGCGCGGTAGCGGACGAACCGGATAATCCGTTCACCGCAGAACAGTTCGATCGATTCGAGGAAGTGCTCGCCGATCTTGCCGGTGCCGGTATCACCCCATCAATTCGCCATGCCGCAAACTCTGCGACAGCAGTCGCTCATCCACGGGGCCGTTACGACCTTGTGCGCGTGGGCATAGCTCTTTTTGGAATTCCCCCCGCCCCCAGTGTTGGTAACGAAATCGGACTTCGCCCAGCCATGTCGCTTCGAGCGGAAGTTTCTGCTGTAAAGCGAGTGACCGCAGGTGAAGGAATTTCTTATGGACTCCGTTATCGATTCGAAAATGACGCCAACGTCGCAACAGTTCCCATTGGATACGCCGATGGTGTCTCCCGGCGTCTCGGTCTGAACGGCGGCGAAGTAATTATTGGCGGTAAACGTCGTCGGATTGTTGGCGTCGTCACTATGGATCAGTTGATGGTCGATTGTGGTGACGATCACGTTGAAGTTGGCGACGAAGTCATATTGATCGGCCGTCAGGGCAACCAGGAGATCACCGCTGAAGAGTGGGCGGAGCGTCTTGACACAATCGCCTACGAAGTTGTGTGTGGTATTGGTCCGCGAGTTCCTCGTTTCTACCTGAGCGCAGGCGGGTAATGATTTTCGCTCGCACGACATCGGCTGCTGAAACAAAAGCACTTGCCGCGGCGTTGGCGGTGTTGGCTCGTCCCGGCGACCTTCTTCTTCTGGCCGGCGATCTCGGGGCCGGAAAGACTGCGTTTACTCAAGGGTACGGCGCCGCGCTTGGGGTCGACGATCTCATCACGAGTCCAACTTTCACATTGGTGAACACCTACGAAGGTCGTCTCGAACTGAATCATCTTGATGTCTATCGGCTCGACGCGCTTAGCGAAGTGTTCGATCTTGGAGTTCCCGAAATGCTCGAGGATGGTGGTGTCACTGTTATCGAATGGGGGGATTCTGTTGCGCCTGCTTTGCCATCGGATTATCTCGAAATTCGTTTCGCTTTCGATGAAATTTCCATAGCGCTCGATGCCACCGGAGCAAGTGACGACATTCGAGTGCTCGAATTTATTCCTGTGGGTCCGCGGTGGAGTGCACGAATTCGTACCGTTGCTACTGCGATCGCCCCATGGATTCATGAACCTGACGAGGAGGACTAATGCTCATCGCCGGGATCGATACTGCAACAGCGCAAGTGAGTTTCGCCATCGGTGGTCATGAAGGTGTTCTTGCGTCCACACAATCGAGTCGTGGTCGACAGCATGCAGAGATTCTGACACCGGCCATTGAGTTCACTTGCCGTCAGGCCCGCATTGAGCTTTCTGAAATCAGTGTGGTGGCGGTCGATCTTGGTCCGGGCTTATTCACCGGACTTCGGGTTGGTGTGGCCGCGGCAAAAGCAATGGCCCATGCACTCAACGTTCCCATGATCGGTGTTCCAAGTCTGGACTTACTTGCATTCCCCGTTCGGTTTACGTCGCGACTCATTGTTGCCGCCATCGATGCCCGTCGAAGCGAACTTTTCTATGCCTTTTACCGGCAGGTTCCTGGCGGCGTGCAGCGAATCTCTGAACATCAGGTTGCTTCCCCCGAGGATTTAGCATCAGAACTCATGGCCAGTGGCGAAGAATGTCTTCTCGTTGGCGACGGCGCCATCCGTTACCGCGAGGTCTTCGAAGGTCTGAAGAAGTGCGAGATCGTCGAAGAAGGATTCGCCTATCCAAACGCTTCGTCACTTGTGCTTCTTGCTCATGCGAAAGCACTGCGCGAGCAATGGGTGAAGCCATGGGATCTCCAACCGTTGTATTTGCGTAAGCCTGATGCCGAGATCAATTGGCAAACGAGGCCAGGCGTGTGATGACCGTTCACGATCATGTTCACAATGAGAAAGTTGCCGCACTTCTAATCGTGGTTTCCCCGATGCGCCGTCGGCATTTGCGTGGTGTCCTGCGCATTGAAGAGGTCACGAGTTCCACGCCGTGGTCACTCGGACTTTTCCTCGCCGAGTCGCGTCGCACTGAACGCGTCTATTTAGTGGCCAAATCTGGTGCGAAAGTGGTGGGCTACGCTGGTTTGTTATTGGTACTTGGTGAAGGTCACATCACCACTGTCGCCGTCGATCCCGAGGTTCAGGGCGGTCGGATTGGCACACGTTTGATGTTGGTGTTGTTACGTCGGGCTGTCGATGAAGGGGCTGAAGCGATCACGCTTGAGGTGCGCGCTTCTAACGCTGCTGCTCTTGCGATGTATCGGCGCTTTGGTTTTATTCCATCGGGTGCTCGCAAGAACTATTACAGCAACCCCGTTGAAGATGCATTGGTGCTGTGGGCCCACGATGTCCATACAGTGTCGTATGCCGAACGACTTTCGTCTATCGAAGAAAGTTTAAAAACTCCTTTGGTGTTCGCGGGCCTTTCCATGGATGGCGGTACTGAATCCGCCGAGCCCGATGACTACGTGACTAATAAAATTGAGCTTGATCAGAACGAGCTTGATCAGAACGAGCTTGATCAGAACGAGCTTGATCAGAACGAGCTTGATCAGAACGAGCTTGATCAGAACGAGCTTGATGGCTACGTGACTGATGAGTATGTGTCTGATGGAAATGTGTCTGATGGAGATGTATCGACCGCCGTGAAGGGATACTTGTGAGCGCCGAATCGTTGGGCACCCGAGTGCTGGGTATCGAAACGAGTTGCGACGAAACCGCGGCGGCGGTTGTGGTCGACGGCCATCATGTGCTTTCGTCAGTTGTCTCAAGCCAAGTGGAACTCCACGCTCGATTCGGCGGCGTTGTTCCCGAAATCGCCAGTCGTGCGCATGTTGAACTGCTTACGCCGGTTATTGCTCGCTCACTTGTTGAAGCGGGGATCCAAGATGATCACGTCGACGCAGTTGCGGCCACGGTTGGTCCCGGACTTATCGGTGCGCTCCTTGTTGGAGTGAGCGCGGCGAAAACTCTTGCATTGGTGTGGGATGTTCCCTTTGTTGCGGTGAACCATCTTGAAGCGCATCTCTACGCGGCATTGCTCGAAGACCCCGATATTGAGTTGCCCGCTGTCGTGTTGTTGGTGTCGGGCGGTCACACGCTCCTCATCCTTATGGAAGGACACGGCCGTTATCAGGTGCTGGGTTCCACAATTGACGATGCCGCCGGCGAAGCTTTCGACAAAGTGGCTCGTTGGCTTGGCCTCGGCTATCCCGGAGGTCCTGCGATCGACGCCATCGCTATGAGCGGAGATCCTGAATCCATTCGTTTCCCTCGGGCGTTACTAAACGAGGGTTACGACTTTTCGTTCTCGGGCCTGAAGACGTCGGTGACCAACCATGTTCGCCGTAATCCCGAGGTGTCCACCGCCAACGTTGCTGCTGCGTTCCAAGAAGCGGTGGTCGATGTGCTGGTGACCAAAGCTCGCCGTGCGGCGAGGGACTTTGGGGCCAAGAGCCTTTGTCTTGCTGGGGGAGTGGCCGCCAATTCGCAGTTACGAAAGCGATTTGTCGATGTATGCGTGGCCGATGGCCTTCGAGCATTCCTGCCCAGTCGGGAAATGTGCACCGATAATGCGGCAATGGTGGCTGCGGCTGGCTGGTATCGGCTTCAGTCAAATGGCCCGTCGCCCCTCGATACCGGGGCCAACCCCAACCTCCGCCTGGTGACCCGCCTCGGCTAATCGGACCCTTTGGCGCTCGGGTTGACGCTCGGGTTGTCATTCTTCGACCTGCGACCTATCGTTAGCAGTCCCACCCGGAGAGTGCTAAGTGCTCGCATCCGCCGGGTGTCAGTTATATATCCGAGTTATTCCACTATCAACACTGCCTACGGAGGCTCCCTTCATGAACCTTCAGCCCCTCGATGATCGCATTGTGGTTATGCCCGGTCAGAGCGAGGAGACCACCGCTAGCGGTCTGGTCATCCCCGACACTGCCCAAGAAAAGCCTCAGCAGGGTGAAGTCCTTGCCGTTGGCCCGGGTCGCCGCAGCGAACAGACCGGTGAACTGATTCCTCTCGACGTCAAGGTCGGCGACACAGTCGTCTACTCGAAGTACGGCGGCACCGAGATCACCAGCAACGGCCAAGACGTTCTTATTCTCAACGGTCGCGATGTCCTCGCGATCATCAAGTGATCGGAATCTGACTACATGGCAAAGATGCTTAAGTTTGACGACGAGGCCCGACGCGCTCTTGAAGCCGGTGTGAATGCACTGGCCGACGCGGTCAAGGTCACACTCGGCCCGAAGGGTCGCAACGTCGTTCTCGACAAGAAGTTCGGTGCACCCACCATCACCAACGATGGTGTGTCAATCGCTCGCGAAATCGAACTCGAAGATCCATTTGAAAACATGGGTGCGCAACTCGTCAAAGAAGTTGCTACCAAGACCAACGACGTCGCTGGCGATGGCACCACCACCGCCACCGTTCTTGCGCAGGCTCTCGTTCGCGAAGGTCTCCGTAACGTTGCTGCTGGTGCAAGCCCGCTTGGTCTCAAGCGCGGTATCGAAAAGGCTGTCGCCGCTGCGGTTGAAAGCATTCACGCACAGGCCAAAGAAATCGACGACAAGTCTGAAATCGCACAGGTTGCTTCAATCTCTGCTGCTGACACTGTCATTGGCGGCGTCATTGCTGATGCCATCGACAAGGTTGGCAAGGACGGCGTTGTCACCGTTGAAGAGTCCAACACTTTCGGTATGGATCTCGAATTCGTTGAAGGTATGCAGTTCGATAAGGGCTACCTCTCGCCGTACTTCGTTTCCGATCCGGAGCGTCAAGAAGCAGTTCTTGACAACCCGTACGTCCTCTTCGTGAACTCGAAGATCTCCTCAGTGCAGGAAATGCTTCCCGTGCTCGAGAAGGTCATGCAATCGGGCAAGCCACTTCTCATCATCGCTGAGGACATCGAGGGCGAAGCCCTTGCCACCCTCGTGGTGAACAAGATTCGTGGCACGTTTAGCTCCGTTGCGGTGAAGGCCCCAGGATTTGGTGAACGTCGCAAGGCGATGATGGCCGATATGGCAATCCTCACCGGTGGCCAGGTCATCAGCGAAGAGGTTGGTCTCAAGCTCGACTCCACCACACTCGACCTGCTCGGTACCGCTCGCAAGATCGTTGTTACCAAAGACGAGACCACCATTATTGAAGGCGCCGGCGAGCCTGCCGATGTCAACGGTCGTGTCGCTCAGATCAAGCGTGAAATCGAAGATACCGACTCCGACTGGGATCGTGAGAAGCTCCAGGAGCGTCTTGCCAAGCTTTCCGGTGGCGTTGCCGTTATCAAGGTTGGCGCAGCCACTGAGGTTGAGCTCAAGGAAAAGAAGCACCGCATCGAAGATGCTCTTAGTGCAACTCGTGCAGCTATTGAAGAGGGTGTTGTCGCCGGTGGCGGCACCGCACTTCTTCGTGCACGTGCGTCACTGAAGGTCATCATTGATTCGCTTGAAGGCGACGAAGCAACTGGCGCACGCGCTGTTTACCGTGCGCTTGAAGCTCCGGCTCGTCTCATTGCCGACAATGCAGGTCTTGAAGGCGCTGTCATCGTCCAGAAGATTGAAGCAGAGACCGGTTCTATGGGTCTTAACGCGGAAACTGGCGAGATGGTCGACCTCATCAAGGCTGGCGTTATCGATCCTGCCAAGGTCACGCGTGCGGCGTTGCAAAATGCAGCATCAATCGCAGCCCTTCTCCTTACCACCGAGGTGCTTATTGCCGATAAGCCCGATGACGGTGGCGGCGCTGCTGCTGCAGCCGCCATGGGCGGCATGGGTGGCATGGGCGGAATGATGTGATCTCACTCACATCGTGAGTGCAGTTCGTTGAACAGCCGGTCCTACGGGGCCGGTTGTTTCGCGTTCGGGGTTGGCTGGTCGCTACCCTTTAGGTCATGACGACCCCCTCACATCCCATCCCTGCTGCTGATCCTGAAAAGTTGCTCGCCTTTTGGATGGAATGGGAAACCGGAGAGACCACGCCGGGTCGAGTGATGTCGAATCTTAAAACCGCCGGAATGTCGGAGATGTTGCGTGCTCTAGTGGGAGCAAAGCTTTTGGAGCAATCCTGAACCAAGCGCGCCGAGGCGGCGAGCAGGAAATTCCGCGTCCACCGCAGGTTGAAATTGGTGGACCGGCACCTTGGGCTCATCTTTCGAGCGATCGGCGACGTCCGACCATCGAAGATGTTCGGCGTGCCCTTGCTCAGGGCCCTGCACCATCGGTGCCGGCTCAGGAAGATGAACGGCGAGCAGTTGCGAAGGGTCCCGTTGATCGGGCGGTTCTCCTCGACGCAGGGTCTGAAGGGGCTCTGGCCGTATCAGGAACTCAGAAACCTCCCGCTACTTCAGCAGTGCTGGCGCCGCTCTATGCCCATCCGGGGTCGGGATCATTCAGCGGTTTTGGTGATCTTGCCCACGTTGTACTGACCCGCCGAGCGAAGGGTATGCGTCAACACAGTGGCGAAGTGAGTTTCCCTGGGGGGCGGCGTGATCCCGGCGAAGAGTTGTGGCAAACCGCGTTGCGGGAAGCCAACGAAGAAATTGCTCTCGATCCGTCGATTGTTCGCCGTATCGGCGAACTGGATCACCTTCGAACCGTCACCAGTCGGGCGTGGATTGTTCCGTATGTTGGCGAACTGGTTTTGCCCCAACCGATGAAACCGGTGCTTGTGCCTTCGCCCGCTGAAGTAGCTCACGTGCTGCATATGTCTCTCGCCGAATTGCTAGAGCCTGAGATTTTCTTCGAGGAATTGTGGACCTTCGGTGAGGTCACGCGGCCAGTATTTTTCTTCGAGGTTGAAGGCGACACCATCTGGGGAGCTACCGCGGCGATGCTCCGCAACCTGCTTTCCATCGTTACCGGCACTCATAATAAGACCACGCGAATCGCTCATTGGGATAGCCCGGAGGCAGTGCTTGAAGGCGCCCCTGGTGCCGTTTCACAGTTATTCATGGGGGAGTAGGCTTTCTTCTTTCCAGCGGAGTGGGGCCCTTGTGGTCCTCGTTTCTTATTCTCCGAAGAAGGGACCACCAATGGCTGAAGTCGAAATTGGAATGGGCAAGTCTGGTCGTCGGGCCTATGGCTTTGACGACATAGCGATTGTTCCGAGCCGTCGTACCCGAGACCCTGAGGATGTTGACATCACTTGGGAAATCGACGCATTCAAATTTGGGCTTCCTCTCATGGCCAGTGCCATGGACGGCGTTGTGAGTCCCGCGACTGCTATCGAAATTGGTCGACTTGGCGGCGTGGGTGTGCTGAATCTTGAGGGTCTCTGGACACGTTACGAAGACCCCGAAGCGTTGCTGGAAGAAATCAGCAAGCTCGATGTGGAAAAGGCCACTGCTCGGATGCAGCAGATTTACATGGAGCCGATCAAGCCTGAACTTGTTGGCCAACGCATTCGTGAAATTAAAGCTGCTGGTGTTACGAGTTGTTGTTCGGTAACTCCGCAGCGCACGCAGTCGCTCACCAAAGAAATTATTGATGCCGAACTCGACCTACTTGTTATTCAAGGCACAGTTGTTTCTGCAGAACATGTTTCGAAGACGGTTGAACCGCTGAACCTCAAGAAATTCGTTCGCGAAATTGATATTCCCGTAATTGTTGGTGGTTGCGCGTCGTATCAAGCAGCGCTGCATCTCATGCGTACTGGCGCTGCTGGTGTGCTTGTTGGTGTTGGCCCCGGCCACGCATGCACTACACGAGCAGTTCTTGGTCTTGGTGTTCCGCAGGCCACGGCTATTGCCGATGCGCGCGCCGCTCGTATGCGTCATCTCGACGAGACCGGCGTGTACTGCCAAGTCATCGCCGATGGCGGTATGGGTACCGGTGGCGACATCGCTAAAGCCATCGTGTGTGGTGCCGATGCGGTCATGATCGGTTCACCGCTTGCTGCTGCCAGTGAAGCACCAGGTCGGGGTTATCACTGGGGCATGGCTACGTTCCATCCCACGCTTCCTCGCGGCGCGCGGGTCAAGACCCCGACCCGCGGATCACTCGAGGAAATTCTTGTTGGTCCCGCCAACGAAAATGACGGGCGTATGAACCTGTTTGGCGCTCTTCGCACGTCTATGGCCACCTGCGGATATCAGACGGTCAAAGAATTCCAAAAAGCCGAGGTCATGGTTGCTCCTGCGCTGCAGACCGAAGGCAAGGTCCTGCAAAAGGCGCAGGGCGTTGGCATGGGTCACTGATCGGTGAGCGAAACCGGAAAGGTTCTCGTCGTCGATTTCGGCGCGCAGTACGCACAACTCATTGCTAGGCGCGTGCGTGAAGCGCATGTGTTTTCCGAGATCATTGGGCATAATCTCACCGCCGCAGAGATCGCCGCTAAGAATCCTTCAGGAATTATCTTTTCTGGTGGCCCTGCATCTGTTCATGTCGATGGTGCGCCAAGAATCGACCTTGGCGTGTACGAACTGGGGGTGCCGATCCTTGGCATCTGTTACGGCGCGCAGTTAATGGCCCGCGATCTCGGTGGTGAGGTATCGCAAACGGGTCGCGGAGAATACGGTCGCACCGAACTTTCGGTAACCGCCAATGATGTGCTGTTTAGCGATGCGCAGCCTCGCACTCAGTCAGTGTGGATGAGCCACTTCGACACCATCACAAAACCGCCGGTCGGCGCATCAGTTACGGCGTCAACACCCGATACGCCATCTGCTGCCTTCGAAGATTTCGCCAATCACCGATATGGCGTGCAGTTCCATCCTGAGGTTGTGCATACACCCCATGGGCAAGAACTGCTCGAGCATTTCATTTATGACGGTTGTGGTCTCACTCCTTCGTGGACCATGGCATCCATTATCGAAACGCAGGTGGAATTGATCCGTGCACAGGTCGGCACGGGTCGCGCTATTTGTGGTTTGTCTGGCGGAGTCGATTCCGCTGTTGCGGCCGCGATCGTGCACAAGGCAATTGGTTCCCAACTCACGTGTGTGTTTGTCGACACTGGCCTCATGCGCCTCGGCGAAGGTGAACAGGTTGTCGAAACCTTTCAGCGGCATCAGGGCATCGAACTTATTCATGTCCGTGCTGGTGATCGATTCTTCGAGCGCCTTGCGGGTCTGACCGACCCCGAAGAAAAGCGCAAAGCAATTGGTGAACTCTTCATCCGGGTATTCGAAGATGCCAAGGGTGGTCTCGATGACGCCAAGTTCCTTGTTCAGGGAACCTTGTATCCCGATGTCATTGAATCTGGTACCAAAGATGCAGCCAAAATTAAGAGCCACCACAATGTCGGTGGACTACCTGACGATATGGACTTCGAACTCGTCGAGCCGTTGCGAACGCTGTTCAAAGATGAAGTACGCAAGGTTGGGACTGAACTGGGTCTTCCCGATGAAATCGTTTGGCGTCAGCCGTTCCCCGGGCCTGGCCTCGGTGTTCGCATCATTGGCGAGGTCACTCCCGACAAAGTTGAGATGCTGCAAAAGGCCGACGCGATTGTTCGCGAAGAAGTGAAGTCCGCGGGTCTTGAACGTGAGATTTGGCAGGCATTCGCAGTGCTTCCCGATATTCGTTCCGTTGGTGTCATGGGTGATGAGCGAACTTATGGCCACCCCATCATCATTCGTGCTGTCACCAGCGAAGATGCAATGACCGCCGATTGGGCTCGTCTTCCCTATGACCTCCTTGAGCGGATGTCATCGCGAATTATCAATGAGGTTCCTGGTATCAATCGAGTGGCGTACGACATCACCTCGAAGCCCCCGGGCACAATTGAGTGGGAATAAGCTGAGGTTGTTGGGCTTACTAACCGACGTTGCGCGTTGTTGATTGCGCGTTGTTGATTGCGCGTTGTTGATTGCGCGTTGTTGATTGCGCGTTGTTGATTGCGCGTTGTTGATTGCGCGTTGATTATGTGCCAGCGAGGCGAGCGACAATTGGAGCGAAGGATTCCATCGCGTCCTCTGCAATAGTGATGTATGACAGTCCCCAGGTTTCACGTCGTTCGATAATCGTGTCGATCAGTTGATCAATGGTGCCGGCAAGTGCGTGCGGAGATTGCAACGCTTGGGCCCCAGTAAGCCCAAGAGCGGGAGCCACCATTTCGGCGAAACCTTCGCGGTCGTCGGTAACAACAGCGAGATGAACTCGGGTTTGTAATTCAAGGTCTTCGTAGCGGTCACCTGCCGCTTCGGCGATCCATTGCAATTTTTCTTCGGTAGCTTCAGCGGTGGCGTTGGGGCCCGCGCTTGCGTCAATGACCCCGGCGGTAAGTGAGACGTTGATGCCGATGATGTCAGCTTCCCGCGCCGCTATGGAAAGCACACGTTTGCCACCGCCGCCGATGAGAAATGGCACGTGTGATTGGAGTGGCTTGGGGGTTCCTTCATGACCGTTCACGGTGTAATGCTCGCCGGAGAAATTCACTGGACCATCGGCGAAGAGACCCTTGATGATCGTGATGGCTTCGGCCATGCGATCGATGCGAACGCCGGGACGATCGAGGGGGATGCCTGATTGTTCATAGTCGGTGGTCATCCAACCGGCACCAATGCCGAACTCGAGTCGTCCGCTACTGAGCAGGTCGATTGTTGCGGCTTCTTTTGCGAGCAACACCGGATGGCGGTAGTCGTTGCACCACACCAAGGTGCCGATCGTGAGTGTGGAGGTTGCATCGGCCGCAGACATGAGAGCAGGGGTGATGGCGAATTGTTCATCGAGATGATCGGCGATGGTGAGCGAGCTGTAGCCGAGGCCTTCAATTTGTTTGGCCATTTCGCGCCAACGCTTGCCGTCATCGGCCGAACCAGTGAAGCCGCCAGGAGGTGAACTGGACTGAATACTGAATTTGAAAGGTTTTTGGCGGGGAAGCTTGAGGCTCATCGTTGGCTCATCTCCATACTTGATTCACTTGTCGAGGTGTCCCTTGGTTATCGTGCACTATTCAGCGTGCCTTGTTGTGAATGCCTTGTTGTGAATGCAGCTCTACTAACAGGTTTCTTCGTTTGTTTTGCCGTGAATACGCTGTTGCCAGCACATTGAGGCGTACATATTTGTACGAAAATTTTTCGTGGTTCGGATTGATGCGAATGCATTGGTATCAACGCATTGATGCTCCGGCATCGATGGGAAGAGTAATGCCGGTCACCATGCGAGCCTCGTCGGAACTAATCCACAGCAGTGCATTCGAAATATCGTCGACCTTTTGCGCACCGCCGTCGAGTGGACGCTGGCCGGTGTAGGCGCCAGTCGTGCGAGGGTCTTCAGCAATGATCCGCTGTACATCGGGGTCGTGGCCCATCACGGTGTCGACGGCGCCGGGATGAATGGTGTTCACGCGAATGTTGTACTGACCAACTTCAAGCGCAAGTGAACGCATGAGCCCAACAAGGCCATGTTTCGTTGCGGCGTAGTGACCGAGATATGAGTACCCGCGCAAGCCGGCGGCTGAACTGATGAACGTAATCGCGCCGCCATTGCCGGCTTCGATCATTGGGGGCAACGCCGCTTTCACGGTGCGCCAAACGCCAGTGAGGTTCACGTCGAGAACGATGGCCCAATGCTCTTCGGGAACTTCCCATGTGAGGTGGTAACTGGCAACGCCAGCATTGGCCACGACAACATCGAGGCGACCGAAGCGGTCGAGACCCTCAGTGACGGCAGCGTCGAGAGCGGCTTGATTTCGAACGTCGGCGACATGGGCAACGATGCCGCGCCCTTCTTGTTCGACAAGGCGAGCGGTTTCGCGGAGGTCCTCTTCGGTGGCATGGGCGTAGGAGACATCAGGAAGGATCGGCGCGCATGCATCGACAGCGATGATGTTGGCCCCCTCGGCGGCGAATCGGCGGGCATGTGCCCGGCCCTGACCTCGTGCAGCACCAGTAATTAGTACGACCTTGTCCTCGAAACGACCCACGTTTCCCCTCCATCGACTAGTTGGTTGAAGGCGTGCATCTTCGCACTCTTTCGGGCCAACCGGCCGAGTTGCGCGAACAGAACCAAGCCGGATCCAACGCAGGCCACCCGAGTGAGGAAGAACCGAGGCAACGAAACCAACGAAGGCAACCGAGGCAACGAAACCAACGAAGCCAACGAAACCAACGAAACCAACGAAGGCAACCGAGGCAACGAAACCAACGAAGCCAACGAAACCAACGAAGGCAACGAAACCAACGAAACCAACGAAGGCAACGAAACCAACGAAGGCAACCAAGGCAACGAAACCAACGAAGCCAACGAAACCAACGAAGGCAACGAAACCAACGGAACCAACGAAGGCAACCGAGGCAACGAAGGCAACCAAGGCAACCAAGCCAACCAAGCCAACCAAGCGTCACTACTCGGGACCGAGCGCAGAGATGAGCTGTCCGCCGCTGCCAATAGGGGAGCGGTAAGCCGCGGTCGTGTGTGGTCGTGTGTGGTCGTGTGCGGTCGAGCGATGACCTCTAGCATCGGGTCATGGTCGATGAGCTGCGCGATGAACTGAATGATTTCACCCGGGGATCGTTCACCTTTGGGTCGATGACCCGCGATGTATTTCGGAGCGGCGAAGGGCCAGCGGTCATTGTCATGGCGGAGATTCCCGGTATTACGCCGAAGGTCGCCGAGTTTGCGCGTCGCGTGCGTGCACTGGGCTGCACGGTGTTCCTGCCGGTACTTTTTGGCGACCCTGGTCGGGCGCCGTCAGGGAGCTACATCGGTAAATCGATAGCGAAGGCGTGCGTATCGAAAGAGTTCGCGGCGTTTGCCACTGGCCGCACAGAGCCAATCACGCTGTGGTTGCGCGCACTTGCTCGCCACGCTCGTGCCGAATGCGGTGGGCCCGGCGTTGGGGCGATTGGCATGTGCTTCACCGGTGGGTTTGCTTTAGGAATGATGGTGGAACCGGCGGTGATTGCGCCGGTGTTGAGTCAGCCATCGTTGCCGTTACCAGTTTCGAAAAAAGCCAAAGCGAGTGTGCATCTTTCGCCCGAGGATTTGCGGGTGGTGAAAGAACGAGCCGCCGATGGTATTTGTGTTTTGGGTATGCGGTTCACTGATGATCGAACGGTTCCAGCCGAACGATTCGAAACCCTGCGCCGCGAACTTGGTGACGCGTTCATAGGCGTTGAAATCGATTCTTCACCGGGCAACAAATGGGGCAACCCCAAGAATGCACACTCGGTGGTCACTGAACATCTCGTGGACGAACCAGGACACCCAACTCGAGATGCACTTGATCAGGTGCTTGGGTTCTTTCGTGACCGCTTGGTGATCGCTGGCTGACCCTCTGATATCGGCCCTTTCTGAGCAAGGGCAACAGGTGCGGAGTCTGTTGTTGGCGGGCTTGTTGTTGGTGGGCTTGTTGTTGGCGGGCTTGTTGTTGGCGGGCTTGTTGTTACTGGGCCTGATGGCGTGGTTCGGCGGAGGGCAGCGTCGCGACGTTGGATGATGGCCTCGATGCATTCGTTGAGGAGGAACGGATCGTTCATCCACTGTGACTTTCTTCGATGATCGTCAATGTTGATGCCAAGTTTGGTTTGCTCATTTTCGAGCCAAGATGCCGCGGTCTGAGCATTCATGGGTGGAATGCCTGGCCTGTGAGTAGAAGGAACACTGGTTGGGCCGTTGGTTGGGCCGTTGGTTGGGCCGTTGGTTGGGTCGGTTGCCGATGTTGCGAGAATTTCGGTGCCATCGGGTCGCCAGTGATGAATGGTTCCGTGGCTATCGCGAGTAACGGTGATAGTGCGCCGATGAATAACGCCGTGATGGAAACGGCATTGTGGAATGAGGTTTTCGATGTCATCGTGACCGCCGTGGAACCGATGATGACGATGATGCAATTGCACCACTGTGGAGGTGCACCCAGGCCACGCGCAGGTGCGATACCGAGTATGCACGGCTCGGCGTTGCTGCGGTGTGATGGTGGTGACACGAGGACCGAGGTGGAGAGGGTCGCCGTTGTTGTCGTCGAGCACGGTGAGTAAACCGGCATCGCAGGCCAACCAGCGCGCAGCATCGCGCCGAATTGCGGCGCCGGCCGGTTCAAGAATATTGGTGGGCGCAAACCTGCCTAATTGTGAGTTGGCCTGCGCAAGGGTTACATCGAACGTGGGATCGAGCAGCGTCTCGACCGGAACATGCACGATGACCTGAGCGGAGAAACCACTTGCTTGCAGGCCTGATGGCAACGCTTCGGGCGAGGTTTCGCACAGGCGGAGAAGGCCTTCGGCCCGCCATTGATCGCGAGTGAACCGAACCCGGCCAATTTCATCGGCACAGGCGGGAATCAACCTTGGGTTATCGGCAGCTTCGTTCACCGCAGCGGCATCTTGACGTTCGTCGCGCACGCGATTTGCTGCCGCGTCGATGCTGGCCAGCACAAGTTGCCCGTGAACAAGATCGAACCGGGCGCGTAGTTCGATGCCATCTTCGTCGTGAACCACGATGATCCGACCGCAGGACTCGGATGTGGATTGAGGATCGGTTTCGGTGGCAATAGGTTCGACCCGCCGCCATGAAGAACAAAGGCGTTGGGTTTGACCAACTGAGGCATGGGTGGCCAACTCGACCAGTGCTTCTTCAGTGCTTGGTGTGGCAACACGTGCCACCGGCACTGCTTTTGATGAGGGGAGATGACCATTGACAACAGCTGCGGCTAGCACAGGAAAAGATGTAAGCGCTCGCCCAAGGGTTGCCAGTGCGCGGGCACGCGAGGGAATGAGTTGGCAGTGCCATGTAGCGAAGCGTTCGACAGAGGGACAGTCCCAAGAACCATGAAGGCCGCGACGTTCGACCTCGGCAAGCACGGCCCCCAGTTCGGCCTCTGCCGAGGCGATGGCAGATGCAACGCGGCGCGCCCGCTCTACTAATTGCGAATCGGTCTGAGCGGCCACCGATGCCAACAACGCGGCCACGACCGGAGAGGTCGACGGATCATTCGCAACGAGTGCGCTTTTATCGAAAACCTCGGCGTTGCCGATTGCGATGGGTGCATTGTTTGTCGCGGGTGCATTGTTTGTCGCGGGTGCATTGTTTGTCGCGGGTGCATTGTTTGTCGCGGGTGCATTGTTTGTCGCGGGTGCATTGTTTGTCGCGGGTGCAT